>JAEEGL015296375.1_pt1 | contig 27019 bp, 6 predicted proteins | sample 9134231 | NCBI WGS metagenome assembly JAEEGL01 (sample SAMN16246548, study PRJNA631951) | gut metagenome | biome: gut microbiome; feature: rumen; material: fiber-attached | host: Bos | place: Iran: Karaj | collected 2018-10 | reverse complement strand
TACTTACAAACGTATTGCGCCCATCTTTTTGTCGCACCCAACCAATCGAGATGCAGACAATCTTGCCAAACTCTGCGTAGATGCCAGCGCGGTCGTATATCGCATCAGACGCTGGTTTTTCGCCGTCGACAATGGGCGCAATCTTATCGGCTTTCACGTCCCAAAGGTGCTGTCCACGTTCATCTACATCGGCATACGTAGCGAACTGCGGCACAGTCTCGATGTCGAGGAATATTATTTTGTCTAAGTCTACTTTCATCATTGTGTTATGTATTTATGACAGACGCACAATCGATATTCATAAGAATGAATAATTCGAGGTTCAATTTATGACTAAACACGCATCAAACCGCGAGAATTTTCACAAATCACATTAGTGTCAAACTTACACCATGAAATCATATCATATCGATACAATTCTGTCATGCTATTGGCTTTTATTGTCAAATGTTAATTTTTATCAATGGTAGAGTTTGACGCAATCTGCATTGGCATTCTATAATTTTGTACTTACAACGCTAAATTTGCGTTTCAGATACATAAACATACCAGACAGTGAAACCAATCGAAATGCTGCGCACCGCAACCGACTTTGTAAAGAGGGACATGTGGCGCATACATAATGAGGACCTAAGCAAACGCAATTCGCAGCTTCTAACCGTAGCACGCGTAGTGGCGTTGGCAATGCATAAATTTCAAAACGACCGCTGTGCCGACAAAGCCTCGGCGCTCACCTACTACCTCGTTTTGGCGCTTGTGCCGTTGGCTGCAATGGCATTTGGCATCGCCAATGCATTCGGTTTTGGCGACATACTTATCGAGTCGATACGCACTTCGCTCGAAGGTCAGGAACTGATAGCCGACTACCTTATCGAGTTTGCCGATAAGTATCTAAGCAGCATGAAAAATGGGCTTTTGGCAGGCGTAAGTTTTGCCATGTTGATATGGGCAGTGATGAAGCTCATCGGACGCGCCGAATCGGCATTCAACCAGATTTGGGAGACCAAGAAATCGCGCTCGCTTGCCCGCAAATTCAGCGATTACGTATCGATAGTTATCATCGCCATCATCGCCGTGGCAGCATACAGCGGCTTTATGGTGGAGATGTCGAGCCAGATTTCCGATAGCTTCGTACTGAAGAAAGTTTGGCAAATCACCATGACCATTGCGCCATGCATACTTATATGCACTGGTCTGTCGCTCGTATACTACATATTGCCTGTCACCAAAGTGAAATTTGGTCCGGCACTGTTGGGCGGCACAATTGGCGGCATCGGTTTGCTCGCAACGCAGTTCGTATACTTATATTTCCAAATAGGTATGTCGAAAAACAATGCCATCTACGGTAGTTTCGCCGCCATTCCGCTCTTCTTGATGTGGGTGCAGACGATGTGGTACATAATTATGCTCGGTTGCGAGATTGCATTCGCAGCGCAAAACTACCACACCCGCTCGCTCGACTCCGACACCAGCAAATACAGCATCTCGCTGCGCCGCAAAATTGCCTTATACATACTTACGTGCATAGTGAAGGACTTCGAGCAGAAACGCCCAGCACCAACGCCTGCTCAGATTTCCGTACGATTGCAATTGCCGCTACTTTTGGTAGTAAACAACCTCGCACGCCTTACGGAAATAGGACTAATATCGGAGATTCAGACGCACGACAACAAGAAGAACGAATCGGCGTATCAACCGGCATTCGATATTAATATTATGGACGTTCACACGTTCATATGTATGATAGAGGACAAGGGCGAGATAGATATGGGCAAAAAGATGAAGACCGCTGATTTCCAACGCATTTCCGACTTCGCCGACAAACTTACCATAGCTAAAGATTCAGAGATTGGCAGCAAACTAATAAAGGATTTGTAGCGAATGACGAAGGTTTGTATAGCCGAGAAACCATCGGTAGGACGAGAGATTGCCAACATTTTGGGCGCCACCAAGGCTAACGATGGTTATATGGAGGGCAATGGTTATGCCGTGACGTGGGTCTTCGGTCACCTTTGCGAGCTGAAAGAGCCGCACGAATATCGCCCCGAATGGCGTCGCTGGGACATACATAGTCTGCCTATAAACCCCGAAAAATTTGAGATTCGTCTCAAAGGCGACAAAGGCTGCGAACACCAATTCAACGTTATAAAGAAACTTATCTCAACTGCCGAGGAGGTCATCAACTGCGGCGATGCCGGGCAAGAGGGTGAGCTCATTCAGCGCTGGGTGATGGAGTTGGCTGGCACTCGCTGCGAGGTGAAGAGACTTTGGATTTCATCGCTTACAGAGAAATCTATCCGCGACGGCTTCAACAACCTTCGTTCGAGCCACGATTTTGATAATCTCTACGAGGCTGGTCGTGCGCGTGCCATAGGTGACTGGCTTTTGGGTATGAACGCCACACGCGCCTACACAATTCGCTTCGGCACAAACCGCCAAGTGCTCTCCATCGGTCGCGTACAGACGCCTACGCTTGCGCTCATTGTCAGCCGCTATCAGGAGATTATGCAATTCCAATCGAAAGATTTTTGGGAATTGAAAACTGTGTATAGAGATGCCACATTCACCGCATCGGCTGGGCGATTCGAGGATAAGCAGAAGGCTACCGAGGCGCTTAGCAAAGTGCAAGGCCAGCCGTTCGTCATAAACAATGTAATAAAAAAGGAGGGCATCGAGACTGCGCCATCGCTCTTCGACCTCACGTCGCTACAGGTGGAGTGCAACAAACGCTACGGTTTCTCCGCCGACGAGACACTACGCCTCATTCAGTCGCTCTACGAACAAAAATTCACCACATATCCGCGCGTCGACACAACGTATTTGAGCGACGATATTTATCCGCAGATTCCGAAAATTATGGCTGCGATGACGCCATACGCAAGTCTCACAGCGCCGCTACTCAATGCCGAAATACGCAAATCGAACCGCGTGTTCGATAACTCAAAAGTGACCGACCACCACGCCATAATACCTACGGATATCACGCCATCGTCGTCGCTATCAAGGCAAGAGAAGTTGGTTTATGACCTAATTGCACGACGCTTCATTGCGGTATTCTATCCAGATAGCAACATATCTACAACGCAAGTTATAGGTTCGTCGAACGGAGTTGAATTCAAGTGCAATGGCAAGCAGATACTTACGCAAGGTTGGCGCGTTTGCTTCCCACAAAAGGCAAAGGACGACGACGATAAAAAAGATGACGAAGCCAACGCTGTGTTGCCCAATTTTGAAATAGGCGAGAGCGGTCCGCACAAGCCTACACTTGCATCGAAAAAGACTACGCCGCCCAAGCCCTACACCGAAGCTACCCTACTCCGCGCCATGGAGACAGCTGGCAAGCAAGTCGACGACGAAGAACTTCGCCAACTGATGAAGGATAACGGCATCGGCCGACCATCAACGCGCGCAGCCATCATTGAGACGCTTTTCAAACGTAAATACATAATAAAAACGGGCAAGTCGCTTCAACCTACAAGCACAGGCATTCAGCTTATAAGCATACTCAAGAATGATATGCTTCGCTCGGTGGAACTCACTGGTCAATGGGAGAAAAAGTTGCGACAGATAGAGCAAGGCACCTACGATAAAGACATGTTTATCAACGAATTGCGCCAGCTTTCGAGCGCAGTGGTTAGGCAAGTTGAAGAGGACAAAACATCGTCGCGCTTGCAGAACATTGCCATTGAAAAACCCAAGCCACAACGAAGCGAAAAGACCGACTCGCCAATGACTTGCCCTATATGTAACCGCCCTATTTTGAAAGGTCGCACTGCGTGGGGCTGCTCGGGCTACAAAGAGGGCTGCAACTTCCGCATACCTTTTGAATATCAAGGCAAAACGATTACCGAAACGCAAGCCAAAGTACTCGCTACGAAGGGTGAAACGGCCATTATAAAAGGCTTTTCTGTGGATGGTCACAAAGTTGACGGTCGCTTGAAACTCGATGCGAACAAAATTCTAATGTTGGAAGTTATGGAGGCTGAGGCGATAGACATTTCCGCGCTGAAATGTCCACTATGCGGTTCGCAAGTGGTGCAAGGCAAGAGCGCTTGGGGTTGCATGGGATACAAGACCGGCTGCACATTCCGCGTACCATTTGTATTTATGAATAAAGTCATCACACCGACGCACCTGAAGGTTCTCACCGAGAAGCGAATGACAGGCGTCATCAGAGGTTTCGTCGACGAGGAAGGCACAAAACACAACGGCCGACTAATCATCGATGACGGCGGCAGATTGACGATAAAGAAGTAAGAGGAGTTGAGAGTAGAGAGTAATCGGAGATTACAAATTCACGACAGCGAAATAGGGCATATACGCTACTCTATACGCACTGCGCACATTTACTGAAATTTCTCATTCTAAATTCAACAAAAAAGCCCCACTACCGAAGTAGCGAGGCTATAAATATCAGTCCGTCTATAAGCCGAGTTCTGTACTCCAAAGGAGCGTCTATCATTTATCTCGGATCGCAGTCACCCACGACCTCCAGCGACCTACCCCTTCCGACTTGCCCGAAGGCAACCACAACGAGCAGCTGTGTAGCAAAGCTTCGGAATATACATGGTCTTACAATCCATCAGGCGTATTGCAACTCTTGTCGCCAAGCGTTCGGTGAGCTCTTACCTCGCCTTTTCACCCTTACCACATACGTGGCGGTAATTTTCTGTTACGCTACTATCACCTCGCGGCGATCTTCCCGTTAGGAAGCATGGTGCTCTATATTGCCCGGACTTTCCTCTTACATGAAGCGATAGACCGACTTACTGATTTCTTATTCTATCTTGAATGGTGAATATCTGTCGAATTCCACCACGAATGCGCCCTTATAACCTTTGGCAATCATGTCGTTGAGCGTTTGCTCAATCTCAGTGCCTTTGCAAGGTGCTGTGGTATAGCGGAATATCTTATCATTCAAACGATACTCGTAAACTGGCTCAATACCTTCGAAGAACGACAAATAAACCGGATAGCGGAACGCTGCCAATTGCACCACATAGTCGCGGTCGTCTACAATAGATACTCTACGACCACCAGCGCCAATGAGTGTCTTTCCACCAGCTGCCGACGTTGCTTTTGCATACGACGACGATGCGCCAAGTTTCTTTGTATTTACTACGAACGCATCTTTATAACCATTCGAACGAATTTGGTCTACATTGGCATTAGCATCGGCAAATGTGTCGTAGTCGCCTACACAATAGCGATAAAAGCCATCAGAACATACAAATTCATAAACCTTATCGAGCGATGCAAAGAAATTGGCATCTTCGGGCGGGTTGGCTACGGCAAGCAACTGTATTGAGTACTTAGGAGCGCCAACTCCGTTTTCGATGGTTATAATTTGCTTATTAGTACGTAGACTATTCATGGTAGTTTGGGCTGCGCAACTAAGCGAGGCAGCCACAAACAATATTGCAACAATCGATTTTTTCATTGAGCTAATTACTGTGTTTTCCATAATCTCCTTATTTGCGAACGTCCCAAACAACAACTTCTATACGTCTATTTTCAAGGTGCTGAGCCTTATCGCAGTATTTACCACGATGGCAACGATTCAACAGGTATCTCTCGCCATAGCCGCGTGGGATAACTTGGTCACCATTTACACCTTGGCTAATCAAATATTCTTGTGCTTTCTCAGCCATCTTCTGCGAGATGCTCAAGTTCTTATAGCGAACGCCCTTAGCTTCGGTATGAGCATTGAGTTTGATAACAATCGTAGGATTCTGTATCAAGTATGCAGCAAGTTTATCGAGCAACACTTTCGACTCATCGGTGAGTTCGTTGGTGTATGGGATAACCAAACCGCCTATATCTTCGAGCACGGTGTTGTTGAACATCGGAGTTAGTTGTATGCCGGTATTCTTCAACTCGTCAATCTCTTCGAGCGATGCGAGGAAAGATTTTGGTTTGAAGCCATCTTTCTTCACCGAAACGTTGTAATCGCCTTTGTCATTGACTTTGTTACCGTCGAGATTCATAGTTACTCGACCCTGCGTATCGGTGTGAGCCGAAGCTATATATTCTCCAGTAGCAGCGTCGGTAATTGTAACCTGAGCACCTGAAATCTTAGTAGCATTGAAAGTACTTGTAACTTCTGTTGTAAATGGATGCTGAACGCTTGCAACAACTGGTTGCTCTACAACAGACTCGATAACAGGCTCTTCGATAGGCATCTCGACTGTCTCTGTAACAGGTTCTGTCAACTCTTCATCAGGCTGAGCTTCGAGTTCTTCCTGATTGAACATGAGAGTCTCCATACCCATGATAGGCGGCATCTCCTCAGCTTGGATGTTGAAGTCCTCCTCGGTAGCCTTACGCACGAAGAAGATAACGTCTTCAGCATTGTCGCCATAGTTGTTAGAAGAAAGGAAACCGCGATTAGAGTCTTCGGGGTCAATTATGTAGCAGAAGTCATCGTGGTTCGAGTTGAATGGCTTCATCATATTCTGCACGTTCTGCCATTTACCATCAACATTATCCGCAACGAAAATATCCAAGCCACCGAAACCATAATGTCCGTTAGAGCTGAAATAGAGTTTATTATCCTTACTTACAACAGGATAAACTTCGTCGCCATAAGTATTGATATTACCACCAGCATTTATCACCTCGCCGAACTCATTCGGACCTTTGCGCTCTACGTAGTAAATATCCTTGCCGCCATAACCAATATCATCGCGGTTCGACACAAAGTAGAGATATTTATCATCAGGCGTAAGAGCTGGATGCGCGCAGTCGTAATCATCACTATTTATAGTAAGAGCTCGCTCGTCAACCCAATCTTTACCATCGAACTCTGCCACAAAAATCTTCATGATGTCGTAATCGTCGACCATAACCGATTTTGTGTAGTATATGTATTTATAGTCGCTGGTGAAGCAAATTGCACCTACGTGATATTTCGACTGAAGTTTCTTCGAGAATAAGCGTTTTGTATTTTCTACGACCTCGCCGCCCTCCAAATCTGAGGTATACAGATTCAAGAATGGGTTACCATAGCGGTCGACGTTGCGAGAATTCTCAGATGCCGAAGAGTAGACAACTTGCTGGTTGCCCATATAATACTGAACACCGAACGACTGACCATTTTTACTCAACTCGAAGCATGGGTTAACACGATAATCGAGCTGCGAACCGTGAGACAATGCCCAACGACACGACTCAATCAAATCGTTCACGCGAATAGTGTTTGTTTCGCCTTGACCTTTCGACTTCTCGTACCAAGTAATGGCCTCTTCGTACAAACCGAATTGGTGGATAGTCGATGCATAGAGGAAAATGTCATCTCCAGCCAGCGATTCTTCAAGTTTCTGGAATGAGTCATAAGCTCCGTCAATATCATTCAAGTAATACTGCGACCTTGCAATATTCTTCTTGTCATCGAGAGACAACTCACCGCCGAGTTCCAAAGCGTAGCTATAATAATAGAGCGCTTGATAATACTCGCCGTCATCGTAGAAAGCTTTTGCTCGCCTTAGCTCCTTTTTCTGAGCTGAAGCATCTATAGATAGAGCACATAAAACGAACAATGATAAAATAGCGTAAATTGATTTCATTGTCATATGAGGATTGGTCAAAGATTTTAGAATTTTAGAAATAACGCATTGAACGAATACCTGGGCGGCGCTTCGGTGAGAAGTCGAATTGCAAACCCACTTCGTGTGAACCAGCCTTAGCATAAGTTTGAATATCACTAATTGAATAATCGAATGAATACTTAATTGTCCACTTTCGGTCTATTCTGTATTCAGCCATAAATACGACTTCGGAAACCGTTCTGTATGAGAGACCTACCCAAAAGTCGTTATCTTTCATTGGTTTGAAAGAGCACGACACATCAAGCGTCAGCGGAGCTCCAGGAACAACACGAACCAAACCCGTAGGCTTTATAAGAATATCATCAACATCAAAGATATAACCGCCATAGATATATGTATGCACATCTTTGAAGCGAACTACGTTTCTAATCTCTTGTTTGTCGGTGTCATATTTGTTCGAGAAGAACTTTGGTATACTTAGACCGGCAAAAAACTTGTCGGTATAGAGATAGCCACCAGTACCAAAGTTGAAACCGAACTTACTTATACGACCTTCAAAAACTGGGTCGCCATAGTCGACTACCATAGCTTTCATACCATCGTACAACACGTTTTTGAAACCGAGTTGTAGACCAAGAGCGAGTGTCATACCATGAGCCAATTTCAGTCGATACGAACCAGCCACATTCACAGCGAGGTTGTTGGTAAAACCGATGTGGTCGTTCTCTACTACAAGACCAAGACCTAAGTTTTGCACCGCATCAATCGGGCTGTGTACGTTGAGCGCACCAGTGAATGGAGCACCTTTGAAACCTATCCACTGTTTGCGGAATATTACAAGACCGCTAATGTTATCGCGCGTGCCATTATAAGCCGGGTTGAGTATACCTTGGTTGGATATGTAGTTGTTGTATACCACCTGATCTTGAGCATTACAAATTGAGGTAACGCCAAGAGCAATTATGATTAATATATATCGAGATATTGACTTCATATTAATATCCATTTTGCACATAATCCTTAGCATTATCTTCTGAGTTCAATATATCCATGTAGTTCTTTATGGGCTGTTAAACCTGACGATTCATCTATAAAGTCTATCTGGAATACGTAGAAGTATGTACCTGAAGGCAGATGCGAGCCGACAGTAACCATATTCGATGTTGTTGACGTACCATCCCAGAACGGACAATCTACACCATATTGCGTGCCAGACGATTCATAAACTAATGTTCCCCACCTATTATATACTTTCAATCTTGTATTGTCGAATGTCATATTGCCAGGCATCACAATCTTGTAAGTATCGTTTAATCCATCACCATTTGGTGAGAAAGCATTCGGTAAAGTGAACGTAACGCCCTCGATACCAGTATCCTCATTTCCACAATGGACATAAATGTGCGAGGTATTCGAACGTCTAATTGACGGCATCAACTTATTCACAGCATAATATGGAATAGTTTCGGTGCCATAGAATCGAGGTCGACGCGTATACTTGAACCAACCAGATTTAGAAGAAGTTTTTTCCAAATCGAGCGTTTCCAAGTTGTAGAAACCATATTCACCATAAATAGAATCTCGAACCACCGAAGTATTCCAGGTAGTGTCATTCTTTGTGAAGTATGTATAACGAACCACCTTATCAGAATCGCAACCAAGTGCATACTCAGCTAACTTATTCTTGATAATTTCTTCAATAGAAGCAGAGTATTTATTGCTTACAGTATCATAAGCGACACTCAGAATAGTTGACTTCTCTACACCAGTCAATGGAGTATAATACTGATATGTTCCATTATCTAACTGAACAGAGTCGCAACCTTCAGCATACTCAGCATTCAAATCAACACTTACCGTATCGACTAACGTTGTGTAATAAGTATAGCTCGTTACAAGCGTTGAATCTGACACCTGATCTACTGACTTAACAGTCTTCAGAACCTTTGTAACTGGAGCGAAATAGAACTCGATATTAGCCTTATTTGCAAACGCTGTATAACCAGTCTTGTTGCCCCTTGAATCTGCTACATACTTCTCATATTCGTCGTCTTCTACCTCTCTCATTTCTGGAGCACCTTGAGTCTTAAGCGTATCGTTAATTACAGGCTGCCAAACAACGTCAATCTTCGAACTCCAATCGAGGTACTTATGATTGCCTTTAGAACCTAAATTAGGCACAAGATTCTTATAGATAACGTTATCATCCTTACCCAAGAAGAGGAAGACATCATATGTAATAAGTTCATCTTCAACAAATTCAACAGTTCCTGGATAATCGTCGCAACCGGTAATATCATCGATAGCGCGAATCATATATGTTCCTTCGACGCTAATAGTATCGAAGTGTATTGACGGAACTGCAGAGCCTTTGACGAGGTTGTGATACAAATCGGCATCGACAATTGTCTTACGCTGCAGAGCTTGATCACCAAGTTCAGCGCAAACAAGTTCGTAAGTAACACCCGCTTTAGGATTCTCAAGAACAACCGAACCACCAATCAAACCATAATTTTCATTCTTAGTATCGAGATGCCATTCTCCCTTACCATCGTCAGAGATAAACATGTAGTATACATTGTTGGTAGTATCGATAGGCGAAGGATCCATCACGATTGTAATCGTATTAGTTCTCTGAGTACAACCGGTCGTTTCGTTATAGAATTCTACATAGTACGTACCAGCATCAGCATAGTTGAGCGAATCGCCAGCGTTGAATCCCCAACCATCGAAGTACAACTCACTAATCACATCATAATCAGAGTACATTGGCACTTCCTGAATATCTTGGATTTCGTCAGCCACCATCGTAGAGTCGGCTTGCTTGTACAAACGATAGATTTCGTTCTTAACTGCACGAGAGTAGAAGAGTTTCACACCGAAGTCGCCTTCGCAATAGTGAACGTGAACGGTATCACTTTCGAAACGTACTTTGCGCATCTCGGTCGTGTCGGCCTTAGCGAAGAGGCGTTGCTCGCTCATCACTGGATTGATGATTGAGAACTTGAATGAAGCAACACTATCAGCGCCGCATTCGCCAGCTTCTACACCAAGTATTACAGTGACATTACCATAATTACTGTTTTCGCCCAAAGATTCAAGTTCATAACTCTTAGGCATAAATATGTTGCTCTTAGAAGTCTTAGTCATAATGACCTTGTCAACAAGAGATGCCGTAGCCGTGTCGACGGTTTGTGTAACAAACTTGAATATGTAATTATCAGCTGCTACAGAAGCAGTTCCGATTAACGAAACGCTCGAGCCGATACATACTTCAGCAGCTTTTTCGGTAACCTCCGTGCCATTCAAGAAGAAGGCAAGTTCACCAGTTACAGCTTCCACAAACTTAGGAGTAACGTCAGCGCCCATTTGAACGCTATCGCAAGAAGCAGACAACGCATACACAGCCGCGTGGTCAACATTAGCAGCATCTTGGTATACATATATGCCATCGACAAGTTCGTGAACCTCTACAGAGCCATCGTTCAAATAGAAGTATGCTTTGTAAGTAATATCATCATCGTGACCGTCGAGTTCAATCTTCATCGAACCATCGCAAGAAGCAACCGTATTCACGTTGCGATTCTTAACCACATCCATCATAACTACATTGAATGTGTCGATAGGTTGCATACATGAGTATGAATCGAACGATGCCCAGATGGTGTAGATACCGCCAGAGGTCAAGACTTTCTCCATATTAGCGCCATCAGCAGTATGCTGAGCAACTATCGCAGTAGCATCGGCAATAGGACTAACATTGCCCTTCATCAAGTAGTAGGTCAAGTTAGGCAACATGTTAGCCGCGTCGTATGTAAACTGAGCAGCTGCACCACTGCAAATGGTAATATCGGAAGTCTTACCGACTCTTGCTATTACAGAACCATCGTAGATGTCTGTAACAGGAACATTCACATCCATTGGTATTTCGCAACCATTAGCCGTAAGAGCATATACAGATACGAAGTCAACATTAGCACCGTTTAGATATGTATACGAACCTGTAGCATCGAGAGTATCGCGTTCAACAACACCATCTTTGAGTGTAATGTCAATGAGATACTTAATACCAGCCTCAGTTCCGTCGAGAGCAACCACAACAGTGCCATCGCAAGAACCGGCAATTGGTTTTATGTAATGCTTCGTAGCAGTTTCTGCAACAACATTGAAGATATTCTGGTATTGCAAGCAGTTATATGCGTCGTAAGAAGCCCAAATTGTGTAAGTGCCATCGGCAACTATCTCAACTTCGAAATCTCTTACGCCATCAGCTACGATTGTATCTACAATAGCCGCAGAATTGGCATTTGGTGCATTATTTCCACGTACAAGGTAATATGTTACACCCTTCATCATGTTAGCGCTTGCATAAGTGAACGTAGCAGAGCCGCCATCGCAGATGGTGAGATCAGCAAGCGTAGCGTCTACTGGATCAGCTATTTCTGCATTAACATGAGCATAAACTGTATCAGCCATTGGCACATTGCATCCACTTGGAGTAGTTGCATAAGCCACAGCGTAATCCACATCTACGCCATTTAGATAGGTTGCAGAATACTTATTATTATCATCGAGTTCAAGAGATTGGCGAGGAGAAACAACACCATTCTTGAGTACGAACTCTACATCGTAATCTACGCCAGCATCAACATTTTCAAGGTATACGGTAAACTTACCATCGCACTTATCATCGGCAGCAAGCAAGTTGTGAACCTTTATATTATTAACAGACAAATTGAACTGGTCGATTTGCTGAACACAAGCAAAGTAGTCGTACGATGCCCACACGGTGTAGAGACCGCTTTCCGTAAGGTTTTGAACAAAGTCTGGCGACGTAGCCTTGAATTGCATATAAGCAACTACAGCCGTGTCGACAACTTCTGGACTTGCACTACCCTTCACGAGGTAATATGTAAGACCTGGAACCATATTAGCAGCCTCGTATATGAATGTGTACTGACCATCGCAAACCACAGCATCACTCATCGCATAAACTGGAGAAATGACAGGGCTATTGGTAACCTCAATTACACCGTCCATACTTGAAGTACAACCATACTTATTGATTGAAGTAGCGGTGTATATACCAGCAGAAACTTCAGGGAATGTTATTTCGCCACCAGTACCAATTACTGAGCTTATTGGCAGAAGTTCTGGATCTGCAGAAGTTTCTACAACCTTGTAGAGAGTATAAGTAGTATTTACATCGCTCGACGACAACGAGAGTTGAACGCCAGTTTCAGAGCCACAATAATTTTCCTTGCCAACAAGTTGATATGACTTAGGAAGTGCATGAGAGACGAAATTGAAGTCACCCATTGGTGTAGGACATGGCGTAGCAGAGTTTGAATTAACGCCAATCACATAGTAAGTACCTGTCTGAGAGACGCGGATAGGATTGTTATCAGCATCTGCAAATACGTATGGATCAGTATTTACAGCGGTGTAAGCAACGCCCAGTTGAATATCGTCATCATCGCCGACTGTACCTACAGCCTTCATAAGTGTATAAGTAACACCAACTTCAGTAGCGGCAAGAGTTACAATGCTACCAGGATCACCATGACAAACTTCTTTATCAACAATAACATTTTGCTGTGTTACAAACTTATCACTTGTAATATTAATGATATTAGGTAACCAAGCAGAGCAATAGCCATTGGATACTTGAATCATATAAGTACCATTGTTATTCTTGATATTCAAGAATCTATCGTGAGCAGGATCTCCAGTTGCAACAAATGGAGAATTGTTCATAGATACCTGGCTATAGTTAGCAGTATTGCCAGTGTTGTTATCGCCAGTCAAGTTCTCGTAGCGATAGAGAGTATATTTATAATCTACTACTACATCATCAACTTGGTATTGCGATTGAGCACCAGTAATAATGATGTCTTCACCATAACATTCGTCTGTAACGTCAGCAGGAGTTTCGTGAGAGACAATCTCGCCACCAGCATTTACACCATTAACTACAACAAGTTTAGCTCTACGTGTAGAGGTAAGTTCGCAAGTCAATACGCGAATACCATCTTTATTGAAGTAATCAGTCTCAGAAATAACACCGAATTCAACAGCACCAACAGCTTGATCGATAGAGAAATCGAGATAATTGTCTGTTGCGGTTTGCATCACACCATAAGTAAGTTGCAATCCAGTTGGGGTGACATAAGTGAGCTGATAACGGGCGTCTGGCTTTGTACCAAAGAGTCGGAGATTAACCGTCTCGCCTTCGCAAACTACGAGTTCAGATACCGCATCATCGCCAAGAGCAATTGAAACGATATCGCTAGGTTCTTTTGAAGTTACAGTAACAGTGTCGGATAGCCACAAATCGCAGCCGCCAACCACACTCGGGATAGATACGCGAACGTTGTAATTAGCAGCAACTGTAATTGTATCGGAGAGCAGGAGTGAAGTACCAGAATTATCGCCAAGAACTGACAATATTTCTATGCCGTTGCGATACAAGGTGTACAGATAACCATCTTGCTGACCAGCAACAGAGAGTTCAACGCCTGGAGCATTAGAGCAGAAGAAGCCATCGTGAGTTGCTGAGAAATCGTAGTCGATAGGTGCTGCATATTCAGTAAGATCAACTGAACCTTCCATAGGAACAAGACAGCCTTTGTTGAGGCTTATCACCGAATATGTACCAGCAACCTTGATATTCTCGAATGTTATTGAACTACCAGTACCAGCAAGTTTCGCAGTATCTGCACCAGAAATGATGTAATCATTATCCTTCATCAAATAGTAGGTAACGCCAACCTCAGAGCCATTGAGGACAATATTTACGCCGTCGCCAGTTGAGCAGAAGTTACCATTAGCTGGGTCTGAATATGCGGTGAAGGTTGTCAAGTTTGGCAACTCAACTTTCACATAACCATCAAGGTCTACTGGGCAAAGGAGGCCGCCATTGTTGATATCGAATTGATATGCAACAACTTTATACTGACCAACCTTGTCGGCAACCTTGAAGTCGAGTATCGAGCCATTACCTTTTATTGGACCCATTTCCATGTCGTAATCGCCATCGAAATCGGCATCATACATAAGATAGTAGCGAACGTTTACTTCTGAGTTTGGCACGCGAATAATGCGAGCGTCCGAAACGTAGCAGTCGCTATATGTCTGATTGTAAGGAGTAATGGCAATAGCTTGCGGCATAACATATTCCGAAATGGTTACAGAGTTATTCATATCTATAACCAAGCCAGGAAGTTGCGTATAGTAAGCAGTTACGTTGTAGGTTTGAGAAACGCCATTCACGCCAGGTATTGGAGTACCAGCGTCAATAAACACATTCCATTCTACATTAGGATTGGCAGCAGTGCATTCTATTGGAGCACATGATGCGCAATTATTCAATACGTATGTAACACCAGGTTGTGGGTTAGATACGCTGATAGTGATAGGACCACTGCCTTCACAGTAGTAATCTGCACTTGTGAGCACATCGCGAGGAAGAATCTCGTCGAGAACTACCACTGAAATTTCTTTCGTCACTGAGCAACCATAAGCATTCGTAACAACAACAACCATAGTAGTGTCAGTTTGAATGTTGCTCAGAGTGTAAGTCGCTTGTGTATCATCGGTACTTACTTTAGTATTATTCAAATAGAACTCATACTTAGCGTAAGTATTTGGAGTAACAGTAAATATAATATCGTCACCTTCGATAGCTGTAGTAGCCGAAGCGGTGAGCGTAATGTCAGGCATTACATACGAACGAACTACAACAACTTTCGAATCGTAGCAAGTACCTACAGACATTGAATAGGTAAGAGTGTAAGTACTATAATCTTTTCCACCAGCCGATGCTTCATCGTATGGCAACGAGAGCGATTGAGCAAACGTAGCATCACTTGACGAAGAGGTAAACATCGAGGTTACATCTACGCCATCACGGTCAACAGAGAGCGTGTATGCACTTGCTCCGGTAGCCGTTAGCTTCAACACATCTGAAGAACAAACTTCGTAGTATGAAGTGCTAAATGGTGCTGCATTATACGAATCGGTTTCTGCATTATATATTTCAACAGTAGCATCAGGATTAGGCGCATTCAATGTAACTATAGTGAGTTCAACTGAGCAACCATTCTCATGAGTTACAGTGAGAGTGTGAGTACCTATCGTAGTACCGGTAACATCGAACGAAGTTCCAGCCACAGCGGCGCCTCCGTCGAGTGAGAAGTTATATGTAGGTGTAGCATCATCGCTCAACGAAGTAGCTGAGATTGTCGCCGTATTACCAAGACAGAGCTGCAACGTATTACCTGAAATTACATACGGAGCAGGAACAGAGATCTCAATAGGAGCGTAATTATGTACGGTAATAGTAGTAACCTCCGAAACGCAATCCGTCGTTCCACCTTCGAGCGTGATAGACCAAGTGTCATCTACATTCTTAGCGTCATCGGCGTATGTAAACAGATATTTACCAGAACCATCAGCGGCAATTACCACCTTATCGTCGGTAGTTGTGAGCGAAGCAGCCACATTAACATCAAATGTAAGTTTACCATGAGTAGCGCTCTCCAAGTTAAGTCTGTCGCCAGTCATACCGCCGATAACTGCGAGGTCAAAGTTTTGATCAGAACATACGTAATACTTACCGTCTCCAGCCTTAGTATAGCTGCTCGTCACGGTGAACGATGGCAACTCTACAACATTGATTGTCTTAGTAGTAGAACTTGTGCAACCAGTAGAAACCTCAGTGAGAGTTGCGGTGAGTTTATATTCTCCAGCTGTGGCAAAATTCAAATCTACAGTTGACGTAGTCGAAGTTGGATTTGGCTGAGCAACACCATCGATAGTCAATTCGTATGAATATGTATAATCAGATGGATTAGCAACGAAATTATCTATTGCGCCATGCATAACGGAAGTTCCACTAATAGTGTAGGTAGCAGAACCATCGCGACATGAGGTTGACGCACCATCGATAGTACCAATATTCATCTGAGAGACCTCAATGGTAGTCTCCGCAGAAGAGGCTTTACAACCATTTTCGCTCGTAAACTCGAAGCGAACACGCGCATCGCTGTCAAGAGTTGAGGTAACCCAAGCAAATGAAGTAGCGTTTGGCGACAATGTCTGAGAGTCTGCCTTCACATCGTTAACATATACATCAACATTCGCTATAAGTTGAGTACTTGTTATGCAAGTGAATGTTGCGCTTGTGCCTTTGCAAATAAGCGTTTTGTCTACCGAAACTGTCGGATTAAACTCTGGCAAATAGCTAACTATCTTCGTTTCAGAAATCTCTTCGCAACTTGCGCTCGTAATCTTCACATATACTTTATCGCCTTCAGCAAGGTCTGTACTTGTGAAAGTATTACTTGCATTCGACTGAGCTATTACATCATTTACATAGAATACATACAAATCGTAACCAGCAACAGCGGTGAACGTAATCGCATCACCTATACAAGTTGGCATATTTGAATCCAAGCTATTATCAGGTTTAGCGAGAACTTTCAAGTTGAATGCTGTAGATGTTCCATCGCAAGTGGTACCGCCAAAATTAGCGTGAGCGGTAGCTACTATTTTGTAGTTGCCTTCAGCAAGCGTCTGAACATCAGATGCAGAGAGAATAAAATCTTCACTCGTCTGACCAGTCACACTGAATAGCGCTGTATTTGTAGCATCGTAGAGAGCGAAATCATATGTATATGAATCAGCAGCAACAGGAACAGGTGTTACCGCAGCCGACCAAGACACAGGAGATGTAGTATTGTTACATGTTGTAGTCGAGCCAGTTACATCAACATCAACCTTGTAAACCTTGACTGTGTATTCCGACGAAGCAGCACAATTATTTTCGCTTGTGTATTCGAGGCGAATTTCTGTATCTGCAACCACATTGTCGCATACATATTTATATGTGAGCGCAGGCGTTATGTCTTCATCAACAATAGCAACACCATCGCGAAGAACTTTCACGTGAGAAATCTTCTGCGTGGTGCTCGTAACATTAATTGTAGCAGAAGAACCTTTACATACGACAGTATTATCTACGGTATAAGTAGGAGCAAACTCTGCTAAATAGCTTACTGTTGAAGGCTCAGAAGTTTCCTGACAAGTTGAACTTGCAACCGTCACTGTAACAACATCACCTGCATTGAGAGATGAACTCTTGAATACGTTTTTAGAACCAGATTGAACTGCGGTTCCATTAACTCGGAATTCATAAGAATCATAACCAGCTACAGCGGTGAACGCTATTTCATCTCCAATACAAGTTGGCATATTTGAAGACAAAGTAGCATCAGGCTTAGCGTAGATTGTAAGGTCGAATGCTTCAGAAGTGCCTTCGCAAACCGAACCGCCACCAATGTTTGCGTGAGCAGTAGCAACTATGGTGTATTTACCTTCAGCAAGTGCTTGAACTTGCGATGCGGTCAGGGTATATACATTGCTCGTTTGATCGGCAATAGAGTATACAACTGTATTAGCCGAATTGTAGAGCGCGAAATCATATTTATAGGTAGCAGCAATCGTCGGATTAACCGATGCTGTTGCCGTCCAAGAGATTGATTCTGTAGTATTGTTACATGCGTTGGTTGATCCGTCTACAGCAACTTCGACTTTATACATGTTAATAGTATAGTCGAACGATGCGGAACAGTTATCAGCATCAGTAGCAGTAACAGTTACCGTATAAGTAGAACCAGAAGTTGGATAAGCCAAATCATCTATGGTTATCGAAGCAGTATGTTTACCCGACAAATCGATTTTTCCAGTCGACTCTGACCAATCATAGGTATAAGTAGCAACTGGAGTCACAGTAGGACTCAATGTTACCGACGAACCGATGCAAGCCAAATCTTTGGTGTTGTTAGCGTCGGTGATAACAACCTCTTGCTTAACATAAACATTATTAGTTACAGGCGCACTCACACAACCTTTAGCATCAGTTACAACAACTTTGATATTTACTGTGCTTCCAGGCGCATAATCATCGCCATTAAGCGTTAGAGTTGAAGCAGTTACGTCACTACCACCATTTACATTCCATACGTATGAAGCGTAATTGGTAGTGGTTTTTATAGTAGTGCTACCTGAGCTACAGATTTGGTCTTTAGAATCTATCGTAGGTACAGGCAATGCATTCACAACAACATTAACGCTCTTGGTAGTTGAGCAATTTGCAGCAGGAGCACTTATTGTCAATGAATATTCACCAGCGTCTGCTGCTGTTACATTGCTGAGCGTCAAGGTCTCCGTTGTGCCTACAAGCGTAGAACCATGATACCATTGATATGTATATGTAGCAAGTGGATTCGTAACATTTGGAGACAAAGTCAACGAACCACCAACACAAGTTTCTGTATCACCTGAGATTGTGAAGTCTGGTTCTTCAAACATGGTGATGCCGGCATCAAGCCAATCTTCACACTCAGCTGTTCCATTTATAACATATAGATATACGCCATAAGAACGATCTGCATTGACAGTAAATGATTTATCAACTCCACTATGAAGAGGATATGAATGCTTAACAATATTATTAGCATCGTACTCATTTATAGCCAACACGTGATAAGCATCTTCTGTCCAAGGCGTTACCGTCACTTTGATAGTTGCCTCATTGCCAATGCAGACATTCTGTGCAGCAGGAGCAATTGTTATATCACCTATACTATAAACATTTACAGTGAAGTTGATTGTATTAGAGGTACAATGCGTAGTTTGATCTTCCGCATAAACACTGTATGTAGTTGTTGCGGAAGGAGTTACCTCGTGAGTGCCAGTGGTAGTTTCAGCACCGTCAGACCAATGATATACCAAAGTACCTGTAGACGAAGTGGTTACAGTAAGAGTTTGCGAGCTATTCTTACAAACGTCAAATGTTGTTTTGCTTGCAGAAATAACAGGACTCTCGTAGTAGTTAACTGTAACAGTCTCAGATTTTACGGATAGACATTCATTCGCATTCTTACCAACTGCGTAGTAAGTGGTTGTTGCAGTAGGAGTTAGCGTGAGCGAATTACCCGAGCCAACAAGCGTATTAGCTTGATTGTACCAACTATATGTAACACCACTTTCGGCGTTCGTCACAGTAAGAGTGGTTGATTTTGAAGCATCGCCACTGCAAATAACATCAGGAGTAGCAGTAATTATTGGCTTAACAGGAACATCTACAACTGAGAAGGTCACCGTCTTTTTACTTTGGCAACCCGTTGTCTTGTTAGTAATTACCAATGTATATGAGTAATTACCAACTGTCAACGACGACAGTGTTTTATTGGCCGTTGTAGCTATCTCATTATCAGCATTATCGCGCCATGAGTATGAGACGTTTGGCGTAGTCGACGACGCTGTAAGTTTAACCGACTCACCAACACAATAGAGCGACTTGTCTGACGCAGCAGTAATGTTTGGCATAGGACTGATGGTCACATCGAAATCCTTTTCTGTCGAGCAACCATTTCCAGTTGTAACCTTAACTCTATATGTATACTTAGTCTCAGCAGTTATGCCGAGGTTAGAGTTAACATAACATACACCGCTTGTAATCGATGCTGCAGGAGCACCAGAAGTTACAGCAGAAACCGAGTATGTATTCGACGCATCATAATCGGTAATTACACCTGAACCAGTTGTTCCATCGCACATTGTGAAATCATCGACATTCACTGTTGGCTTAGGACTCATGGTCAGCGTAATATTGAAGTCGGGGTCTACGCTACTATTACAACCTTTTTCGTCGATAAGTTTCAGATAAATCTTAACTGGCGTTGAGGCGTTTATGCTATTTATGGTAAGCGTAGGTATTGTTGTTGTTTCCGAATGCGAGCCATCATCATCAGACCAAGACCATTTGTAAGTAAATGAGCCAGTGCCACCAGCAGTGCTCGCTTGCAACGTAACCGACTGATCTTTCTGACAAAGCGTCCATGATGAAGGATCTATCTTAGTTACGTATGGCAGAGGATTGACAGTAACCGTAACTGATGCCTCTTTCGACGTACAACCCGTATCGTTATTCTTACCTATTATAGTATAGGTAGTAGTTGTTGTTGGCGCTACTGTATATGTCGATTTATCTCCCGTTGTCGATTCCGTGCCTCCAGCAGGCGACCATGTAAATGTCGTACCAGCAGAAGCTTCATGTTTCGATTCGGCAGGAGTATTCGATATTGCCTCTAATGTAGTAGACTCACCATAGCAAATCTCAACATCGGCACTCGGTGTAATAACTGGGCGCGCATTTACATAAACTGTAGTTGTTTCGGTAATATCACAACCATCGTTCGACACTGTGAACGAAAGTGTTTGATCACCAGAGATGCCATCAGCAAATGTATACGAACCAGAAACACCCGTTGCGAATTCAGTACTACCATATTTCCAACTGAATGTGTAGTCAGAATAGGTTTTACCCTCAACAGTAGCTGTTGGATATATAGTGCCACCCTCGCATATGTCAGCAATAGGGTTAATCGTTATTTGAGCCTGTCTCTCCTTTACTAATATTGTAAATAAGCCCGTCTCCTCACATTCTGCACCAAATTCATCAATATCCTTCGTCGTATAAGAAAATGTGTACGTAGTATTCTCTCCATTTACAGCTGATAAAGTTCCGAGATTAATCGTCTGAACAGCCGAGCCATCAACTGGATCATAAATAACCTTCTCGGTATTTTTATTATTTGAAGATTCGAGAGAAACCCAAACATCAGAATATTCATTACCATCTCTAAAGAAAGAAAGGTCTACAGACACCTCATCGCCATCACAGACAACAAATGAAGTTCCCTCTACACCATTATGCTTAACTTTAGTAGTAATTGGGGCAGTATAATAAACTTCATATTGGTATGTATCATTGAGAAATATTATACAACCATCACCAATCTTAACTTTAGGAGTAAACGTATATATGTTAGACATTTCTCCGTTAGTCATATCAGTGAGAGTTATCGTCGATCCCGTTCTATAATTCTCACTCTGATATTCATCATAACCTTGGAAGTCACTCAGAGTCCAATAATAAGTCGTTTCATACGTATGGCCTAAATAGGAATTTACCGCTCCCGCATATGGATCATTAGAAGCATCTATGGAAATCGTAAATGCATCATCTTTACACACAGGGAATTTATAAACGTCTTCACCATATACACCCGCACCAAATTCAAAATTTGAAGATGCTGCTGGATTATAGAACAAACCAGGGAAACCGAGATATTCAAATTGATATGTCTTAGTTATTTGATTAGCCCCAGAGCCAACATCAAAACTGACTTCAATTGTTTGTCCATAATATTCAGCAGGGAGTCTATCATAATAAACCACTAAATTTCTCAACATCGACTTGCCCATAACAGTGGCAACATCCTTATAGAAAACACCTTCGCTCGTCGACGACGAAACCAAATCAGACAAATCTTTAGTAGTTCCATCTGCATATCTCACACACACCGAAAAGCTATTGATTGGTCTATTCTTTATATCATTATCTTCTGCCGTCTTATAATTGTATACATACCTAAAGAATCCGACATCGTTCATGTCTTTACAGAACACTTTTGGTGTTTGCGCTAAAATTACAGCAGGAAGTAAAGAAATAATAACCACCGAGAACAGTCTCACGATAGCCGATATTTTCGTTTTGCAACTCATAATCAATTGATATATATAGAGTTAACTTTATATTTTTCGTAATTTGACAGAAATAAACATGCAAATTTACTCAAAAACTATTATTTGAAAGGATTTTTTACAAAAATGTCCCTATTTATAGGGCTTGTGATAATATCCATTACTATTTTTTTGAATAATTATAGAATCGTTCCCATCAAACATAATGCATTGTTTTGACCGCGAATGCGCAAAAACGCATCTGCAATTTAGAGGTTTGCGTTCGCCAAATTATTCGTTTGGCAAACGCAAATTGGCTCGTATGCAATACTCATACCAATCTGTATACGTATGTGTTACGAGTTACGAATTGTATGTATGCAACAAGACGAATGCGCCACTTTTAGCGACATCATCAAGTCATTATCCATACTGGTAATTGGCAAATTTTGAGTTACGAATGGCGTACTCTACCCTACTCTTCAGAAATTTCTTCCGTCTCTATTTCGGTATCGTCTACCACATCATTCACTTCGTTTATACCAAACTGTTCGAGGAACTTCTTGCGTTGCGAACCAGGAGCAAGTGTATAGGTATACTTACGCGAACGGCGATCGCGACCAGGAATGGCCTGCAGTTTCTGATTGAAATCGGCACTCGACGAAAGCACCATCATTGTGTTGCCCATATAGCGGAAATAGTACCAATGGTCGTTGCCAAAGGAGAGCAAAATGGTGAATTTACTTTGCGTAGGGTTGGATCGATTGACAAATTCGGCCTGCATCTTCACTTTGCGCAGCACATTTCGATTGCGCATCATCATGAGGTTAACCGTGGTGTCGCAGATGTATGCTTTCTTAGGTGTATACCAGCGGAATATCAAGTTGTTGAAGGTGAAGATAGAGCCTTCGGCAGGTAGTAGTTGTTCTTTAGTTTTTTCATTCTCTATAAGTCCCGTGTGGCGCGTCTGCATGAGCATCTTGAGCACAGCGGTATCTTGTATCACTTCACCCAAACGGCGTTCGTAGAGCATAGAGTTGGTGTCGGATGCGCACGAAACGGTGGCATTCTCGATAATATCGTTATAAATATCGGTAACAAGTTCGTTGGCAAATGGGAAGTCGATGTAGCTAAGCATATTGGTAGTAATAATGCCATTAGCACGATCGTCGTTGAGGTCGCCAGCCGATTCTACGTTGAAATAGTCGTCGCCAGTGAGCTGCAAATCGATTTTACCAAAACCAAATATTCTATCCTCGTCGGGCAGATAGCTGATAGACGAGCCCCAACGCGCAAAGTCGTCACGTTTCTCAGCCGTTGTAATGGTGTAGCCAGCACCAAGGCGTCCGAAGCCACTTGCGTGATAATAGAGTTCGCCATGCGAGCGCAAAAGCGAGTGGTCGTTTGGATGCTGATGACCTTCGAGGAACGAGCTATACACATGCATAGAGTCATAGTGCACGAGGAAATCTCTATGTATCTCCGAAGCCGTGTTCATGTCGACAGGCGCATTAGTTATGCGATCGCCGATAGGAATAACCACCTCAGCTGGGTTGACGAGCGACTCGAAATATACATAACCTTTAGGGCCATGCTCCGACTGCTTTAGAAGCTTAGCACCGCCATTGAAGAATAGGAACTGACGACCAGATTTAATCTGCATTCCGCCCTTGAAACCGAAATAGTGGTTGAAGGTGAAGTTGGCATCTTCTGATACGCGACCATTGGCCACCGTAGAGTCGTTGTCATCAGTATGTATGTCGCTCATAAATACTCTATAGACGTCGCCCACGGCATTGAAATAGTTATAGTCACCCGAAGCGTGGTATTTCTTAGCTCCTTCGATTTGCGTTTTGGCATTGAATATCACGTGGCGTGAGTTTTTCGACTCGAGCACAAGTTTCGTGTTGAGTAGCATATCCATCTCGGCATTCTTACGTATGGTGACGTGTCCAGCCGTATCGAGCAACACATCAACATCGGCAGTATTGATATGCTTAACCTCTTCGCACGAAAGAATACCATTGGTATTGTCGTAATATGCTACTGGCACAAGGAAGTTGAGCGAGTCGCGGCGTTCTTTGGTACATACGAAACGGTTACCCGACGAACCATGTTCACCAATCACAATACGGTTATTCTTCATATCCCACGTGAAGCGGTTCAGCGTAGTTATGTAGCGCACAAGGGCAAAAGTCTGGTTGTTACCAACGCCATTGGTATAATATGAATATGACTCGCGCTTATTGAAATCGACGAGCGTGTGCATACGAGTTGAAGAGATGGTATTGTTCATCTCAATGGACTCTTGGCAAGCTGCATCGAAGATGGCATTCTCGCGTAGAGCCATATTATTGAACATCGTTGTTGGTCGGCTCTTAGCAGCGGCATCATACGAATCGACATTCGAGCGATGATAGTAGCGGTCGTCTTTATTCTTGATAATATCGTGACGCAAGCCACCGAAGTCTATCTGGCGCGTGTTAGTTTCGTCATATTTATAGGTAGCAAAATATGTAGAATCGGACTCGATAGTGCTGTGCGAAAGCGTCATGGAACGAGCTTCGATATTGGCATCGAGGATGCTTGCGCAGCCCGAACCGCCAAGGCCTGAAGGCGTAACCACAAGTTCGCCATCGAGCAGACAGTCGTAGCCACTATCAGATTCTGGATTTTTATATAGACGGAAACGCTCATCAGTATTCGACACGCGCAACTGGTCGTTGGCGGGCAAGAAGGTAAAATCGGTTTCTGCCACGTGCATCTTCTCACTTTTATCGGTATAGGCAAACTGTGGGCCGAGGTCGACATCTGGGAAATATGGTTCTTTTTCGGACTTAGTGACCTTGAAGTCATACGTATAGGCAAGAGCGCGGTCGGGCAAGAGAAGGAAATCTTCGCTGCGGCTGCGGCTGTTGATGTAGGTAAAATCGCCACCTGCACGCAAACCGAGGTTACTCATATCTACATTGGCATAGAGGCGAGCCTTATCGTTGTAGAGCGGGAAGCCTTCTTCGGTATTACTCTCGACGAAGCCAAGCGAATAGAGATGTTCGCGGTCGCGCACTACGAGTTGCTGATCCAAATCGGGGATAATGCCCGAGACGAACGTTCCCTTCATTGGTAGCGTATCGCCTGAATGGATATGGTTGAAGCCCGAGAATGTGAACGTATCTACACGGAAATAGAAGTTTTCGCGCTTATACATACCACCTTGAATCGAAGGATCGTCGTAGTATACGTATGCCTCTTTATCGGTCGTAAGTCGCGGGAACTCAGGATAGTATTTCTTACCCGATTTGTTATTCGGATTATCTATTTCTATATGACCAGAGAAGTTCGAAAGCGTGTTTGGCACTTCCACCGTAAGCAATCCGCCACCTGCAAGCTTTTCGTTCGTCTCGGCCTTTATTTTCATATTATCGATATTATTCAAATCGATACTGAATGTGTTGTAGTTGAAGTAGAACGCTGCGCCAGTGAAGAGCAAATCGCCAGCACGCACACGACCGTCGAATTCAAAGTCGAGGTCTTTTTTGAGTTTCAGTTGTCCATTGTCGGGGTAGATAGCCACATCGAGCATCTCGTTTTTCGACACCTGTACGCCAGCCACGCCATTGAGCAAGATGTCGTAGTTCTTCAGGTCGAGGATACCATTCGGTTTGATGTGATCAAACGGGTCTTTGGCATCGTGGGTTTTCATGTAATTAGAGATCTTGCGCTGATCGTACGAACGCAAGTCGGGAATATCTGTAACAGACTGAAAACGAATAACATCGTAATCCTTCTGAGCGAGCTTGAACTTCAAGTAGTTGAATAGTCGCGGACGAGGCGTTACGACGTCTGTATTATAATCGTAGTCGACGAAGTTGGCATAGGAGAACTCCATAAACTGTGAGCGCAAGCTGCTTTCGGGCAATTGTCTATAGGCAGCAAAATCGGCCACAGAGAATGGATTGCCGCCGTTGAAGCGATAGAAATCTGCAATGTGCTGAAACGGATGCTGAAATTCCATGCCCTGAAGTTGATTGTAGTAGTCGTCGGAATAGTAGTTGAGCGACTCGAAATTGGCTATACCAAAGGCAGCATCGCCCACCATTTTGAGTTCCATCTCGTCTTTGGTCATATCCCAGCTAATATACTGAGCATCAATATTTACATTATGATAGCTATCGTAGTAATATGCATCTTCGAGATTTTCGCCCATACGTATTAACTCCACAAGGTGATTGGCATCTGAGAAACGGAATCGCACACCAGGATGCTCTATCACGCGGTCGGCAAGCTTCATACTTATCTCAGCCGACGATGCATCGATACCTTTTTTATCTACGTTGAATGCGTAGGCTTTGGCTACTATGAATATGGTATCTTCTCTATAAATATCCACTTCGGCAGGCTCATCGTTCACGCCACAACCTTGGAACGTAGCGCCCTCTTGACTGAATCCGCCGTGATAATCGAGATTTGGAAATATTCCAAGTACGTCAACTTGGTTGTGGGTGGTGAAGAATTTCGGATACATACGCCCAATCTTAGTGGAGCGATTCACCACTTTGTGTTCAAGTCGACCATACATAGGATCTTTGAAATAGTCGAGATTGACGAAGCTCACACTATCTATGCGGAAATCGTGCTTGGTGAGGTCCACCTTGTAGGCACCGAACTTTGCATAAGTCTCATTTACAGGCAAGTCGCACTTTTCCCACGTAACTACGCCGCTCGTGCCATACCATTTTTTCTCATCGACGTCGCAATAGCCAACGGTTTGCACAATATCTATACTATCATTTTGCGAAAGGCATACAAGACGAATCTGATTATTGTAGTGAAGCAGCAAGTGGCCGTCTCTATTTTCGAACTTAGGCACACCGCCCGTC
>JAEEGL012038967.1_pt1 | contig 27019 bp, 21 predicted proteins | sample 9134231 | NCBI WGS metagenome assembly JAEEGL01 (sample SAMN16246548, study PRJNA631951) | gut metagenome | biome: gut microbiome; feature: rumen; material: fiber-attached | host: Bos | place: Iran: Karaj | collected 2018-10 | reverse complement strand
CGGTGAGGCTCGTGTTTGGGAAGTCGGGAAATGAATGAAAGAAGTGTTTTACGGACAGGGATCATGAAGGTGATCTTTGTTCTTATAGTGGCGATCAGTTTTTTCCTTCAGCCGTATGCGGCCATAAGGGCAGGTGCGGGTGAAGGCTATCATATTTATATAAATGTAGTTGCTAACGTGGTTACTGTTTATTATGATGGTGATCCCGTCAGGACTATGATCACATCAACAGGAACGGCTACTCCTCTGTCGGGGACTTACAATACTTCACAGAAATTTGACTGGGGATATTTAAACGGAAATGTATACGGGCAGTATTGCACCAGGATATACAAGGGCATACTTTTCCATTCCGTTCCTTATACAAAAGCATACAATTACGGAAGCTTAAAGCACGGACAGTTCGATCTGCTGGGAACGCCGGCATCGATGGGATGCATGCGTCTGTGCGTCGGGGATGCCAAGTGGATCTATGACAATATCCCCAGCAACACGCCGGTGACATTTTATTCGGATGCGCAGAATCCCGGACCTTTGGGAATGCCTTATTCGGCAAAGATAGATGATTTCGGTGAGGCTTTTTCCGGCTGGGATCCCACGGATCTGAATCCGGCCAATCCCTGGAAAGCTTTTCTGGGCTCCTGCTTTAATGCCGATTACTATCTTGAACATAACCCCGATCTTAAGGGAATGGCACCCTGGACTGACGTGAGTCTTAAGCTTCACTGGCTTACCTGCGGTATCAAGGAGGGCAGGTGCGCCAGCAGCATTTTTAATATCGAGGCATACAAAAAGCAGCTTAACTACCGTTTCGGCAATAATAATTATGCTTACGTGGCTTATTATAACACCTGGGGATTTTTAGGGGCATCGGACGTGCAGATCGCATCAAGAGTGACGCTTACGCTGCCTAAGGGCTATGAATACGTTAACAAAGTAGATAAGCCCGCAGCGACTCCCACGCCCATACCTACGGCAACACCGACGCCGGATCCCGATGAGGAAGAAACCGGTGAGGAGGATATGATCGTTATCACACCCACACCTGTTGCTGATGTGGATAAGGGGACGTTCAATGCGGTTGCATATGCGGACCGCTATCCCGATCTGAAGGCGGTTTACGGTTACGATCCCATCGCCCTCTGGAACCATTATAATACCATAGGAAGATACGAAGGCAGGGTAGCTGATTAAAGAGGAATATGGCTGAAAAGAAGAGCGGAAAAAAAGAAAGCTCAATAAACTGGGTTGCGGAAGATATAAAGAGCGGGGAGTTTAAGAATATCTACCTGCTCTATGGCACTGAGAGCTATATGCTTAACTGGAACCGCTCACGCCTTGTAAAAGCTCTTATACCGGAGCCGGATGAGATGAACTATTCCGTCTACGAGGATAAGAGCCTTGATATTGAAAAAATAATAGACCAGGCCGATACCATGCCATTTTTTGCGGAGCGCAGGGTGATAGTGGTAAAAGACAGCGGCTGGTTTAAGAGCGGCGGGGACAGGCTCAAGAAATATCTGCCAAGTCTTCCGCCCACAACCGTCATGATCTTCTGTGAGAAGGAAGTGCGAAAAGGCAAGGGGACAATTTACGATTACGTCGATAATAACGGCCGCATCGTGGAATACAGCACCTTGAGCCGTGCGGATATCGAAAGGAATGTTGTTGCGCTCCTTAAGCGTGAAGGCCGCACAATGCAGCGCCCCACCTTCGATCATTTTATCGACAGGGTGGGAATGCAGATGCAGGATATCAGCGTGGAACTGGAGAAGCTGGTATGCTACACGGAAGGTAAAGAGATGATAAGCCGTGAGGATGTTGATGCAATCGTCAGTCCCCGGCTGGAAGAGCATGTATTTGACCTTACAAATGCCATAGCGGAGAAGAGAAGAAGAGTCGCCCTTGATAAGTATTATGAGCTTATGGCACTGAAGACCCAGCCCATGGGGATCATAATACTTCTTACAAAACAGTTTAACAGGCTGCTGCTTATAAAGAGTATGCGCGCCAAAGGCATTGACCAGGCCAGGGTGGCAAAGGTGCTTGGCATAAGTGATAAAGCTATACCGGTAAATGAGAGGCTGGCATCACGTTTTACCATGGAAGAACTGAAAAATGCACTTGCAGACTGTGTGGATGCCGAGGAATCCGTCAAGAGCGGGCGCATGAGCGATAAGCTAAGCCTTGAGACCCTTATAGTAAAATACGCATCAAATTAGAAATAAAGATCCATAAGCGCTATACTCATCTAAACGACTCCGAGTGTCATACTGAGAAGAATGCCTCCCGGTGTCATCCTGAGCGAAGCGAAGGATCTTAAATATAGGAGGTATTAAAAGAAATGATAGAAAAGGTATTGCTGCTGGTCATATTCTTCGGGATCATGATAGCAGTGGGGATCTATTCAAGGAAGCATTCAACCAATGTGAATGACTTCGTGCTGGGCGGACGTAAGGTGGGACCGTGGCTTACGGCTTTTGCTTTCGGTACTTCTTACTTTTCGGCCGTTGTTTTCGTGGGTTATGCAGGACAGTTTGGTTATAAATACGGTGTTGCAACTACCTGGATAGGTATAGGAAACGCCTTTATAGGTTCACTGCTTGCATGGGTCGTGCTGGGACGCCGCACAAGGATAATGACCAAGTTCCTGGATGCAAAGACCATGCCCGATTTCTTCGGCAAGCGTTATCATTCAAAGGCTATGCGTATTGTAGCAGCCGTTATTTCTTTCGTATTCCTGATCCCTTATACTTCTTCTGTGTATAACGGTTTATCAAGGCTTTTCGGTATGGCTTTCGATATCGATTATTCTGTTTGTGTTATCGCAATGGCAGGCCTTACCTGTGTATATGTTATCCTCGGCGGTTATATGGCTACAGCCATCAATGACTTTATCCAGGGTATCATAATGATAGGCGGTATCATAGCCGTTATAGTTTCCATACTTAACGGACAGGGCGGCTTCCTTAATGCACTTAAGGAGCTTTCGCTGATCCCTACAGATCCTGCAGTTACGGCTCCGGCGCTTCAGGAAAGCCAGGGTCTTTTCACCAGCTTCTTCGGACCCGACCCCTTAAATCTGCTGGGTGTAGTTATACTTACATCTCTCGGAACCTGGGGACTTCCCCAGATGGTGCAGAAATTCTATGCCATCCGTGATGAGAAGGCGGTACAGACCGGTACCATCATTTCAACCGTATTCGCAGTTATAATTTCCTGCGGCTGCTATTTCCTTGGCGGCTTCGGCAGACTCTTTGATGACGTTGTAGCAAGGAATGATCAGGGCGGAGTGCTTTACGACAGTGTTATCCCTTCAATGCTCTCGACCCTGCCTGATATACTGATAGGCGTTGTGATCATGCTGGTGCTTTCCGCTTCCATGTCCACACTGGCATCACTGGTACTTACCTCTTCATCAACCATCACCATAGACCTGCTTAAGGATAATGTGGTCAAGAAGATGGACGATAAGAAACAGCTTATCACCATGAGGATATTCCTTATAATCTTTATCGTACTTTCCGTAGTTATGGCTCTTAAGCCTCCTGCACTTATCGCACAGCTCATGGGTATATCATGGGGCGCACTGGCAGGCGCATTCCTGGCTCCTTTCCTTTACGGTCTGTACTGGAAGGGCGTTACCCGTGCATCCGTATGGAGCTGCTTTGTTGTAGCTATAGGCATCACGGTGCTTAATCTTTTCCCTGCTACCAAGTTCATCCAGAGCCCCATCAATGCAGGTGCAGCAGCGATGATAGCAGGTCTTATCGTGGTTCCCGTAGTCAGCCTTATCACTCCCAAGATGGAGGAAGGCGAGATAAAATTCGTATTCAACTGCTATGAAGAGAAGCATATGGTAGAGCAGCGTTATGCTCTTCCTTCCGAAGAGGGCATGAGCCCTGCAAAAGCAGCGGCAAAGGCAGAAAAAGCAGAAAAGTTTGCAGCAGAAAACAGCAGCAGTAACAGTTCCTCAGGAAATTCTTCCAAGAAGAAAAAGAAAAAATAAGGAGGACTTATGGCCGATTCAAATACACAGGTAAATCCGGCTCTTATGGCCTTTCTTGATGCGGAAGAACCGGCGGAGCAGCTGGAAGTGCTGCATAAAGTGCATGAGCAGCTGGATGACCGGAGTCTTACTTCCATCGAGATGTCATTGGGGATGGAACCCCAGAAAGACAGTGCAGATGCGCGTATCGCAAGGATACGTAATACACTGAGCACAAGATTGAAATACGAGAAAAAAAGATACTAAAGATTCTTCGGGCTAAAGCCCTCAGAATGACAGAAATTTTTGTCATCCTAAGGATGAAGTACGTGTCCGCTCATGTCATCCTGAGGAGCGCAGCGACGAAGAATCTTATAACAGAAGGAAATAGAATATGAAAATATCAACAATACTCAATACCGGAATACCCACCTTATCCCTTGAGGTGTTCCCGCCCAAGACCAGCGAAGTATACGACAGCGTGGTAAAGTCAACTAATGAAGTGGCTGCACTTAAGCCGGATTTCATGAGCGTGACCTACGGTGCTGCCGGATCGACCAGAAAATATACAACGGATATAGCGGCAAACATCGAAAAGGGCGGTGTGACGGCCCTGGCTCATTTAACCTGTGTTAACGCCTCCGAGGAGACCATCAGGGACCAGGTAGAGAGCTTAAAGGCCGTGGGAGTTGAGAATATCCTGGCGCTTCGCGGTGATCTGCCCGAAGGAGTGGAGAGTACTGATGAATGGATCTACAAGCACGCCAGTGAACTTATCCCGGTTATAAAAAAATACGGGGATTTCTGCATAGGCGGCGCCTGCTATCCGGAAAAACATCCGGAAGCGGAAGATCTTAAGACCGATATCCTTAACATGAAGAAAAAGGTGGATGCAGGCTGTGAATTCCTGACCACCCAGATGTTCTTCGATAACAACATCTTTTATAATTATCTGTACCGTCTGCGTGATGCGGGCGTTATGGTGCCTGTCATAGCAGGTATCATGCCTGTTACAAATGCAAAGCAGATGGCCAGGATAATCAAGCTTTCCCAGGCATTCATACCCAGGCGTTATGTGGCGCTTTTGGACCGCTTCGGCCATGAACCTGCAGCCTTAAAGCAGGCGGCCATAGCTTATGCTACAGACCAGATACTGGACCTGCTGGCAAACGGAGTGGACCATATACATATCTATACCATGAACAAGCCGGATGTGGCTGCAAAGATACAGGAGAATCTTTCAGAGATAGTTCCTTCCTGCAAAAAGAGCTGATATATGGGATATACCGTAAAGACATATATAGCAGACAGTGATAAACTTATTATACCGGGCCGTGAGGTGGCCCGGTATTTAGGATACAGCCGTGAAGCCATAATGGCCGGTGATGAACTGATAGAAGAGACCATTAAGAAGGTGCGAGGACTGATAGCCGGTAAGGCTGTATACTGCCGCTATCCCGTAAGCTTTTTCGGGGAGGACGGCATACAGATGCCTTACGGCGCCGTACACAGTTCCCAGCTGCATGACAATCTTAAGGGCTGTGGTGAGATCTATGTTTTTGCGGCTACCATAGGGGCTGCTTTTGACCGGGAACTTGGCAGGGCTAAGATACGGTCACTGGCAGACGCAGCGCTTCTGCAGGCTGCAGGGGCAGCTGCCATAGAGGCTGTCTGCGACGAGCTGAATGACAGGCTCAGAGAAGAGGCAGAGGCGGAAGGCTGCAGTTTGCACAGGCGTTTCAGTCCGGGATACGGGGATTATGCCCTGGAGAACCAGAAGGGCATATTTGAGATACTGAATCCCTCAAGGCTGATCGGCTTAAGCCTTATGGATACCCTGATAATGAGCCCGGAGAAATCAGTCACTGCAGTTATAGGAGTGGAAGGATGACCGTTTTTTTCTCAGAACAGAATATGATACTGATCTATGCGCTGCTCTGCGTGGCAGCGGGATTTATATGCTTCAGCGGTTATAAGGTCTATCATCTGGCCCTGGCCATGATAGGATTTGCCGTTGGTTTTTCACGTGTGGAACCGTATCTGGATCTTTTGAAACTGGATAACGGTACCAAGCTTATCATACAGCTTATAGCGGCAATCATATGCGCTGTGCTCTCATGGTCTTTTGTAAGGGTGGGCGTATTCATGGCAGCATACCATTTTGCCAGGGAGAATCTTTCGACTGTTTTATCTGAAATGCTTGCACAGAAGCTGAACCTGCCCGAGGTTGTATTCCCGATATTTGCTATAGTTGCAGGCGGTGCGATAGCCTGGCTGATCGCCTGGCTTGTGGTTAAATCCGAGCGCGTGGTAGTGGTGCTGGTAACATCGATACTGGGCGCATACGGGGCGGTCTTTTTCCTGCGCAGTATCCTGCCGCTTATACCCGCCGATATAGATGCTTTCATAAACCTGCCCCAGCTGGTATGGCTGGCAGCAGTAGCACTGCTGGCGCTGGCGGGAGTCTTCGCCCAGGGGCTGCTTAAGAGGAAATGATATGGATTTTGCCGAGAAGATAAGACAGATGAGGGAAGCTGCAGCGGAGCGCATCAGGTCTCTTGGCAGCGGACTTAAGAAAAATGATACAGCGCCGGAGGCTGTGAAAGAACCGCCGGTGAAACAGGGGGCAGCTCCTGTTATCACTGCGGATACAGTATTGCCCGAGGAAAAAAATACTACGGGGTCTGCGGCGGAAGAAGTGCTGGAAGCCATAAATGCACTGGAATTAAAGTCTTCGCTCATGATCGCGCATCTGCGTAAATATCAGGAATTCGGAGCCAGATTCATAATAAACCAAAAGCACGCCCTTCTGGGTGATGAGATGGGACTGGGAAAGACCGTACAGGCCATAGCGGTTATGGCGCATCTTAAAGAAGAGGGCAAGAGCCGATTTATGGTAGTCTGTCCCCTTTCTGTCATGGTCAACTGGGCCCGTGAGATAGAGAAACATTCAAAGCTTACCGCAATAGCGATACACGGCTCGGACCGCGGTGATGAATTCAGTGAATGGAAAGAAAAGGGCCATGTGGGCGTTACCAGCTTTGAAACACTGGACCGCCTGCCCTTAAAGGAGATAGCGGCCCTGGATATGATCATCGTGGACGAAGCCCATAATGTAAAGAATCCCAAGGCCAAGCGTACGGCAAATGTCCTGCTGCTGGTCCAGAGATCCGCAAATGTCCTTTATATGACAGGTACGCCCCTGGAGAATAAGCTTCAGGAGATGCGTTTTCTGATAGAGAGTATAGACCATGCAGCCGGCATCAAACTTAAAGGCATACCGGATGTCATGAGCGCGGAATTCAAAAAGACCATAGCCGGAGTATATTTAAGGCGTAACAGGGAAGATGTGCTGGGTGAACTGCCAGAGCTGATCGAAACCCAGGAATGGCTTGAGATGACGGAGGCGGAGAAGAAAGCTTATAAGGCCTCACTTAAAGCAAGGAACTTTATGGCTGTGCGCCGCATCTCATGGAATATGGGAACCGACAGCACTAAATTAAAGCGTCTTGTAGAGCTTTGTGAAGAGGCATTTGAAGACGGACGTAAGGTCATCATTTTTTCATATTTTCTTGATACACTGGAACTGGTACAATCGGTACTGGGAGAGATATGCACCGGCAGGATAGACGGCGGGGTAAGCGCCCAGGACCGCCAGGGGCTGGTTGATGCCTTTGCCGCTGCGGAGGGACCTTCGGTTCTTCTGGGACAGGTTACCGCAGCAGGCGTGGGACTGAATATTCAGGCAGCGTCGGTGGTCATCTTTACCGAGCCCCAGCTTAAACCGTCCATGGAGGAGCAGGCCATTGCCAGGGCATACCGCATGGGACAGGAACGCGGCGTTGCTGTTTACAGGCTGCTGATCAAAGACAGCATAGATGAACGAATGCTGCAGATCTTAAAGGAGAAGAAGGAGATCTTTGATACCTATGCGGACCGATCCGATACGGCAGAGCTGGATCTTAAGGATAATAAGCAGAGCTACTTAAACGAGTTGATGGAAGAGGAGCTTAAAAAGCTGGAAGATGAAGAGAAAGCTGCAAAAGAAAGCGAAATGCAAAGCAGTGAAACTCCTGAACAGCCTTCTGAACAGATAACGGGACAGACAGACGGCAATGACTGAGCATACAGATCCCTGTGATGTATATAAGGATTTTTGAAAGGAAAGATAATGAACATCTCAGAACATATCCTGGCCGGATTTACATATTTTGACGGAGGCTGCGGTACCATACTGCAGGCAGCGGGCTTACAGCCCGGAGAGCTTCCCGAGCGATGGAACCTTGAACATCCCGACGTTATACAGGGGATGCACTATGATTATCTTCTGGCCGGAGTAAATATCTTAAAGACCAACACCTTCGGTGCAAATATAATGAAATTTGCCGGGGAGGGTGAACTGGAAGGGATAATAAAAGCCGCGGTGGATAACGCGCGCGCTGCTATCAATGCAGTCGAGAGCCGTACTCCGCTGCCGGGCAGAAGCGATGATTTTTCGAAGGCTTCCGAAAAGCATTACGTATCCCTTGATATAGGACCTTTGGGAAAACTCTTAAAACCTCTGGGAGATCTGGATTTTGAGGACGCTTATGAGATATTTTTAAAGACCGTGAAGGCAGGCATGGCCTGTGATGTGGACCTTATCCTCATCGAGACCATGAACGATATATACGAGGCCAAAGCTGCCATTCTTGCAGCGAAAGAGAGCGGGCTTCCGGTATTTCTGACCACTGCTTATGATGAAAGCCACAAGCTCCTGACCGGCGCCGACCCCAAGACGGTGGTTGCGGTTGCGGAAGGTCTGGGTGTGGATGCACTTGGCGTCAACTGTTCCCTTGGGCCCGATGAGATGATGGGTATAGTGGATGAACTGTGCGAATATGCAAGCGTTCCCGTGATAGTAAATCCCAATGCGGGTCTGCCCAGAACAGAGGGCGGAAAGACCGTATATGACGTACTGCCCGAAGGCTTTGCAAAGTCCATGGAGCAGATAGCGGCAAAGGGCGCCAGGATACTGGGCGGCTGCTGTGGCACCACGCCGCCTCATATAGGCGCTATGATAGAGACCGTGAGGAAGATGACTCCGCTGCCTTTGAGTGAGAAGCAGCATACCCTTATCAGTTCCTATACGCATTCGGTTGAATTCGGAATACGTCCCATACTGATAGGCGAGCGTATCAATCCTACAGGTAAAAAGCGTCTCAAGGAAGCGCTGCGCAATGATGATATGGATTATATCCTTCAGCAGGGGCTCCTCCAGCAGGACCAGCACGCGGACGTGCTTGATGTAAACGTAGGTCTTCCGGAGATAGACGAGCCGGAGATGATGATAAAGGCGGTAACGCAGCTGCAGGCTGTCTGCGATCTGCCGCTGCAGATAGATACCACCGATCCCGTTGCTATGGAGAGGGCACTGCGCCGTTATAACGGAAAGCCCATGATCAATTCCGTAAACGGCAAGGAAGAAGTGATGAAGCAGGTATTCCCGCTGGCAAAGAAATACGGCGGTCTTGTGGTGGCGCTTACCATAGACGAAGAAGGCATACCCACCACTGCAGAGGGACGTCTTAAGATAGCGCAGAACATCTATGCAAAAGCGGCTGAATACGGCATTAAGAAAAAGGATATTATAGTGGATCCCCTGGCCATGAGCATAAGCGCGGAGCCGGATTCCGCAAAGATCACCCTGGATGCCCTTAAGCTGATAAGAGATGAAGCGCAGGGTCTTACCAGCCTGGGCGTATCAAATATCTCTTTTGGTCTGCCCAAGCGCGATCTGGTCAACGGCATCTTCTTTACCATGGCCATGATGAACGGCCTGTCCGCAGCCATTATGAATCCCGGATCCATGGAGATGATGAAGGCCTACAGATCCTTCTGCGCGCTTAAGGCGCTGGATGAGAACTGCATGGAGTATATAGCGTTTACTGATGAGTATGAGGCAGCCGTGGCTTCCGCGGCGCCTGCGGCAGCTTCCGGAGAGGCTAAGAAACCCGCGGCTTCCACGGTAAGCTACGAAGGGATAAAAGATGAAAAACTGATCCCCCTTGTGGATACGGTCGTAAAGGGGCTTAAGGATAAAGCAGGGGCACTGACGGCAGAGCTTTTGGCAGCAGATGTTCCGGCCATGGATATAATCGACGGTGCGCTGATCCCGGCTCTTGATATAGTCGGAAAGGGCTTTGAGGCAAAGAAGGTTTTCCTGCCCCAGCTTCTTATGAGTGCGGATTCGGCTTCAGCAGCTTTTGAGTCCATAAAGGAAAAGATCGCGGCAGCAGGTGAGAAGCAGGAGAGCAAGGGCAGGCTGATACTGGCTACCGTTAAGGGCGATATCCATGACATAGGCAAGAATATAGTCAAGGTATTGCTGGAGAATTACGGCTTTGATGTTATCGACCTGGGCAAGGACGTTCCGCCGGAGCTGATAGTCGAGACAGCCATTAAAGAGAATATAAAGCTGGTGGGCTTAAGCGCCCTGATGACAACTACCGTTCCTGCGATGGAGGAGACTATTAAGCAGCTTAATGAGAAATGGCCCGAATGCAAAACCTGCGTGGGAGGCGCCGTCATGACTCCCGAATACGCAAAGATGATACATGCAGACAGATATTGCAAGGACGCCATGGAAACGGTAAGATTTGCAGAGGAGTTCTTCTCAGGCATGTCATCCTGAGGAGCGCCCAAACATGTCATCCTGAGCGAAGCGAAGGATCTTAAAGAAAGGCACATCAATGTTTTACATAATAATCAACCCCACTGCACGTTCCGGAAAAGGCATGCAGATCTGGCAGGGCCTTAAAAAGGAACTGGATGAAAAGCAGGTCAGTTACAGGTATTACTATACCAGGAAGGACCGCAGTGCAGCCACCATAATAAAGTCTGTACTGAATAAGGACCACGGCACCATCAATCTGATACTGATGGGCGGTGACGGTACGGTAAACCAGACCATAAACGGGATAGCGGCAGCAGGGCAGAAATGCTTTGACCGTGTCCGTTTCTGCTATATACCTGCGGGGTCGGCCAGTGATCTGGCCAGGGCGCTTAAGCTCCCGGATGATCCTCATAAGAGCTTAAGGCGCATACTTGCGGCAGGGGACGGACAGATGTCCTGGATGCACGGTTCGGAGCCGGCCCGGGAACGCCGTACGGATCTGGGACTGCTTACTTATAACGAGGCGGAGAATCCGGAATATAACGGCCGCAGGCGTTATTTCATAGTCAGCGCAGGCATAGGCTTTGATGCGGCGGTCTGCGCGGAAGCGTCGGCATCCAAGGCCAAGAAGGATTTTAACGCCATAGGTCTGGGCGGACTGGTGTACGGCTTTATATGCGTAAGACGTCTGCTGACAGGTACCAAGGCGGATATCAGGGTCATCATGGACGGAAAGCGTATCCATCCGGCTAAGGACAGTCTTTTTGTGGCGATAATGAACCACAGATATCAGGGTGGCGGAGTAATGTTCACCCCTGCGGCAGTAAGCGATGACGGGCTGTTGGATCTCTGCTTTACGGACAGGATGAGAAGACGCAAGATACTCTTTACCTTCCCCAAAGCCTATACGGGAGACCATGTGGGAACAAAGGGCCTGGTAATAGACAGGGCACGTGATGTGCGCATAGTTTCATCGGAGATGCTCTGTGTTCATACGGACGGAGAGGTGGCCACCAGGGCTAAGGATATAAGCGCCAGATGCATACCCGTAAAACTGCGTCTTATGGTATAGCGTAATAAAGATAAATATGTTACAATAAAACCAATATTTTTTAGGAGGAAAGACCAATGTATTCTATCGACGAATTAAAAGCTGTTGATCCCGATATAGCCCAGGCTATACAGGACGAGCAGGCAAGACAGAACAGCCACATCGAGCTCATCGCTTCCGAGAACTGGGTGAGCCATGCAGTTATGGCTGCAATGGGCAGCGTTCTTACCAACAAGTATGCGGAAGGTTATCCCGGAAAGCGCTATTACGGCGGTTGCGACTGCGTTGATGTAGTTGAGACTCTGGCTATAGAGCGTGCAAAGGAACTCTTCGGCTGCACCTATGCAAACGTTCAGCCTCACTCCGGTGCACAGGCTAACCTGGCTGTACAGTTCGCTATCTGCCAGCCCGGCGACACCATCATGGGTATGAACCTTGATCACGGCGGACACTTAACCCACGGCAGCCCGGTAAACATCTCCGGTACTTATTTCAATATCGTACCTTACGGCGTTAACGATGACGGTTTTATCGATTATGATGAGCTGGAGCGCATCGCTCTTGAGTGCAAGCCCAAGATGATCATCGCAGGTGCTTCCGCTTATGCACGTACCATCGATTTCAAGAGATTCCGTGAAGTTGCCGATAAGGTTGGCGCAGTGCTGATGGTAGATATGGCTCATATCGCAGGTCTTGTTGCTACAGGCCTTCATCCTTCACCCATCCCCTATGCGGATGTTGTGACCACCACCACTCACAAGACCTTAAGAGGACCCCGCGGCGGTCTTATCCTTTCAAGCGAAGAGAATGCAAAGAAGTATAAGTTCAACAAGGCTGTATTCCCCGGTATCCAGGGCGGCCCTCTTATGCACGTTATAGCTGCAAAGGCTGTATGCTTCAAAGAGGCTCTTTCTGATGACTTCAAGACCTACTGCCAGGGCATAGTAGATAACGCACAGGCTCTTGCAAAGGGACTGTTAAGCAGAGGCCTTAAGATAGTATCCGGCGGTACCGACAATCACCTGATGCTGTTAGACCTTACTTCTTTCAACTTAACCGGTAAAGAGGTAGAGGCATGGATGGATGCAGCTCATCTTACAGCTAACAAGAACACCATTCCTAACGATCCCCAGAAGCCCAATGTTACCAGCGGTATCCGTCTTGGTACTCCTTCCGTTACCAGCCGCGGCATGAACACCGCTGATATGGACAGGATCGCAGAGGCAATCTCCATTATCGTTAATGATAAGGAAGCAGGCATACCTGCAGCAAAGGCAATCGTTGAGGAACTTACCGCAAAGTATCCTCTTAACTGAGAGATGGCATCATATAAAAAATTATTATTTATCGTAAATCCCCATGCGGGGGTAAAGAAAAAGGACAGTGCGTTAAGCGACATCATACTTACTTTTTCGGATCATTATTACGAAACCATAGTTTGCTTCACCAGGGAGCCGGGAGACGCGGCAAAACTGGTGAAGGAACATGTGGATGATGAGATAGACAGGGTAGTATGCATGGGCGGCGACGGTACCTTGAGCGAGGTCATAGCAGGGCTTCGCAGGTACAGCTGGGATAAACCCTTAGGATATATCCCGGCAGGGTCAACTAATGATTTCGCCGCCAGCTTAAAGCTTCCGTCGGATCCTGCAGAGGCAGCCGAATGTGTCATGAAGGGCAAGCCTCACAGGCTTGATATAGGTATTTTTAATGAGAGGCAGTTTGTATATACCGCATCCTGTGGTATATTCACACGTGCCTCTTATGATACTCCGCAGAGTATAAAGAATGTATTCGGCCATGCCGCATATATACTTGAAGGAATGAAGGAGCTGACACAGATCCGTTCCTGGCATATGCGCGTTATGGTAGAAGGGCATGTATATGAAGATAATTACCTCTTTGTTTCGGTATGCAATACCTATTCACTGGGAGGGGTAATGAGTCTTGATAATGCAAATGTCAGCCTTTCGGACGGCTTCTTTGAGCTGATGCTGATAACCATGCCCAGGGATCTGATACAGCTGGGAGAGATAGCACAGGCGCTTCGGGAGCAGAAATTCGATACTCCGCTTGTGCAGTTTCTGAAGGTGGATCAGGTATCGATCTACTGTGCGGATAAGCCGGACTGGTCACTGGACGGCGAAAAGGCCGAAGGCCTTGAAACAAATCAGATAGGCGTCATTCCCGGAGGGGTCAGGATGTTCTACTAGCAAATTACTGTCATCCTGAGCGAAGCGAAGGATCTTATGGAGGGTTACGTATGAAGCTTACTTTTGTGGGTGCGGCTCATGAGGTTACAGGCAGCTGTCATTATCTGGAGGCATGCGGAAAGCATATTCTTTTAGACTGCGGCATGGAGCAGGGCGTTGATGTCTATGAGAATGTGGAAATACCCATAGAGGAGGGGCTTATCGATTATGTGCTTCTCTCTCATGCGCATATCGATCATTCGGGGCTTCTGCCCCTTATCTACGCCAAAGGCTTCAGGGGCCAGATCATGGCTACCGAGGCTACGGTGGATCTTTGCAGCATCATGCTGCGTGACTCAGCACATATACAGATGCAGGAAGCGGAATGGAAGAACCGTAAGGCTCAGAGAAGCGCGGCCAATGCAGTTGAACCGCTGTATACAATGGAAGATGCAATGGGAGCCATCCGCAGGCTGGTGCCCTTTGATTATGATGAGATCTATGAGCTCTGTGAAGGCATCAAGTTCCGTTTTACGGACGTAGGCCATCTGCTGGGCTCTGCAAGTATAGAGATATGGATCACCGAGGGAAATGAAACCCGCAAGCTGGTATTCTCCGGTGATATCGGAAATAAAAAAGGAACGCTGATACGCGAGCCGCAGTATGTTAAAGATGCGGATTACGTAATCATGGAATCTACCTACGGTACCAGATACCACGGTGAGGAGCACCCCGATTATGTGGGCAATCTGGCAAGGATGATCTCCGAGACTTTAGGCCGCGGCGGCAATCTGGTCATACCATCCTTCGCTGTGGGCCGCACCCAGGAGATGCTTTATTATATCCGCGAGATAAAGGAAAGAGGCCTGGTTACCAATGTGCCGGATTTCCCTGTATATGTGGATTCACCTCTTGCAGTGGAAGCGACCGAGGTATTTAAAAAGAATCAGGCAGACTGCTTCTCGGGAGAAGCTCTGGAGCTGGTAAAGGCCGGCGTCAATCCTCTTACTTTCCACGGACTTAAGCTTTCGATCACCAGTGATGAATCAAAGCTCATCAACTTTGATAATGAGCCCAAGGTTATAATCTCTGCCTCCGGAATGTGTGATGCAGGCCGTATACGTCATCACTTAAAGCATAATCTGTGGCGTCCGGAATCCACCATACTTTTTGTGGGTTACCAGGCAGTGGGAACACTGGGGCGTATACTTGTTGATGGTGAGAAGGAGGTCAAGCTCTTTGGCGAACCTATAGAAGTAAGAGCCTCCATAGAACAGCTTCCGGGCATGAGCGGACATGCGGATAAAGCAGGACTTATCGAATGGCTGCAGCAGATAGGCAATAAGCCCCGAAAAGTTTTTGTGGTACATGGTGATGAGGATAACGCAACACTCTTTACCCAGTGCCTCAAGGACGAATACGGTTATGATGCTTATGCGCCTTACAGCGGCTGTTCCTTTGATATGATAACAGGTGAGTTCATAACCCAGACAGTGGGCATACCCAAAAAGAAGAAAGCAAAACGTCTTTCCGATGTATTCCAGCGTCTGCTGGCTGCAGGCCAGCGCCTGATCGCCGTTATCTACAAGAACGAAGGCGGCGCAAACAAAGATCTTGCCAAGTTTGCGGATCAGATCAATTCGCTGTCCGATAAATGGGACAGATGATCAGTACGATAAACAAACTCCATATGGTCCGTTTTTACCATCTCTTTGGTAAAGACGGACCTTTGTGTGGTATTCTGGCGTATTATCAGGATAAGACCATCAATCTATGCAGTGCGGACGAAGGCTTTAAGGAGCTTTTTGACCGCATTGCAAAAGTCTATGAGCGTGAGTCGCAGTATTCCGATATCATTGCGGATGATGAGACCAGGCAGATCCTTCAGACTGCCAATGCTTTTCCGGAAGAATCTTTTGAGAAGTGCTTAAGCGCTTATACCGAGCATAAGGCGCCCATGGTAGCGCCTAAAGCTTTTTCGCATATCTATATCCTTCCCATAGTAAAGTATGTTCTGGGCACTCTGTATAAGGCAGAGGGCGGGGAAATCTCTTTCCGGGACAGGCCAAGGCACTGGTTTGGTAAAGGTGTGCTGGATGCGATGAACAGAGGGCAGGAACTGCATTTCCCTTATCAGATTGTTTCCGATATGACGGAGTTTTATCAGGTAACCCTCAGGGATGTACTCTCTGCGGGGAATACGCTGGATATCAGGATGCTTTATGATTCGGACGGAGTCACTGTTTCTTATTACGATCATGACAGGTCATATAAGGGGGCCATCGATCTGAGGGGGCTTAAGTATAATACGATACTGACGCATACGCTTACCCAAAAGAACGCCGTGGTGCTGGCTGTGGAAGACGCCCTCACGCCGGCAGCGGGAGGATTTGATAATGAGCGTATCTTTAAGCTCACCGGAACCGTTAGGGACGTCTGGAGGGCATATGAGCTGCCCTGGGGAGAGAAGGTATACAGTGCCGATAAAGACGGCTGCGGATATCTGGTCTTTTCTACTGCGGATAATGGGATGAGCATCAGCCACTGCAGTTGTTTTCAAAATCTTACGGAAGGTGAAAGAGTGCAGCTTTTGTTCGGAAAGTATTCCTTCCGTCTGTATGAACGTGAAGACATAACCGAACTGCATCTGCTGGATCCGGTATTGCCGGGATCGGGGCGGTATCGCGAAAAATATGCGGGAAGAATTTACGGAGGAGATAAAAATGCCGGGTGATTATTTAAATGCAGGAAAGGCAGCCACTACAAGAAAGCTCAATAAGATCATTGATGATCTGAAAAGCGATATGGGGAAACAGTTCCTGCGTTCCGATGAGCTCCAGGAGATAATAAACAGCCTGGAACGTATTAAAAAAGGGGAGGAACAGCCTAAGATAAAACCTCTTGCCCTTTATATTGATATGATAGAGATGATACGTAAGCAGGCCACGCTTCCCAGTACTGTTCCCAGCATGATTCATAATGCTGAGGTCATCTACAACGCCCTGTTTTTATTTGATGAGAATACTCCGGAATTTGAAAAGACAGTGGAAGTATTTAAGGTGCTGGCAGGTGATAACGGTCTTGTGATGAAAGGCTTTTATTATCCGTATCTTTTTGCAGCCTTTTCGGATAAGATCTTATATCTGACGCTGGTTAAGGTGATAAGTCCCCTGAATAATGGTCTTAAGATCTTTGATGCTCTTAAGACCCACGCTATGGAAGTACGTCCTTATATTATAGAGGAGGGAGCTTTCCTTACTTATCTTCTTAACATGGTAAGCAGGATGGTAAATATAAGTCCTGATACTTACGGGGCTTTTCTTGAAGAAGAGCTGTGGAAGATAAAACGCAGTAACGGGATATATGATATCGATCCCGTGCGCCTGGCAGAGGTTGAGAAGAACGTGCAGAAAGCCGCGCTTACCGTGGAAAGCGGAAAGAACGTGCTTGATACGCTGGAATTAAAGGGCCGTGATATGGAACGGATCGCGGACGAAATGAAGGAGAGCGCAAAAGAGACCGCGCGTACTACGGAAGTATATCTGGATACAAAAGTAAAGAATGCAAAGGAAAGTATCATAGCGGTTCTTAATGAATACGAGGCAAAGCAGAAAGAAGCCATCCATCTGGAAAAAGAGGTATTCTTAAAACAGCTGTTTTCCGAAGCGGAGGCCGAACTTGAGAAATACAAAGCCCTGGCAAAGACTGTAACCGGTTCTGCAGCCGCAGAGATAAATTCTTTAAGCCGTGAAGCGGATGATATGATACGCCGCATCAAACAGGCATCGGATACGGATGAGCGGCTGCGGGACAGTACCAAAAAGCTTAAGGAAGATTCGGAACTGCTTGAGCGGATCGCAAAGCTTCAGGTGCTTAATGACAGCATGATAGAGAGGATGGCAAGGATGGATAAGCCTGCGGCAGCAGGAGCTGAAAGCATACCGGAGGCGGCTTCAGTAAAGGCAGAGGCTGCAGCTGCAGACTCATCTCCCGCAGCAGCTGTGAGCATACCGGCTGCTCCGGCATCAGGTAACGTTAGTCCCACGGCGGTTACAGCAGCCGCAGTTAAAACCGTGCGTCCCATCCCTTCCGTCAATCCACTGCTGGACCGCAGCGTTCCCTTTAAGGAGCGCTTTGCCATAGCCATGAAGGAAAAAGAGCGCAGGGTGGCTCAGGGAGAGCTCTTCCACGAGATGTTTGATGATGTGCTGACAGCCGTGATGGAAGAGGTAAATCCTTATCTTATCGGACCTTCCGGCTGCGGAAAGACCTACATGGTGCAGCAGATAGGCGACCTGCTTAATGTGGATCTTTCCGACATAGGATATATCAATGAGGAATATGATATCCTGGGATACGTTACCGCTATGGGTGAATACAGTGAATCGAATTTCTACCGCCTGTATAAATACGGCGGCATAGCCTTCTGTGATGAGCTGGATAACGGTAACAGCAAGGCTACGGTAAAGCTTAATTCATTTCTGTCTAACCACATACATGCAAGCTACTGTTTCCCGGGAGGGGAGAAGGTTGAAAAGCATCCCAATTTCCGCGTAGTGGCTGCCGGAAATACGGATGGAAACGGAGCTGATGTTAATTACAATACCAGGGAGCGCATAGAGGAGTCTGTGCAGCAGCGTATGATACCGATATATGTCGGTTATGATAACCGTGTGGAACAGGCGATATTAAAGGATTATCCTGCATGGTTTGAATTTGCCTGCGCCTTCCGTTATGCGACTGACCGCTGGAAAGAAGTAAGCGGCATTCCCGCACAGGGTATATTTACCACCAGGGATGCATTCCGCATACGCCAGTATATGGATAACGGAAGTTTCACTCCGGTAAAGATCATGAATTATGAATTTGTACAGACCAAGGAACCGGAGTATCTTGCGTTCTTAAAGGACGAAATAGAAAAACGTCTCAGGAAGGATTCGGAGGCCTACGGTATCTGGCAGCTGTTTGCATCGGAAGTGGACCACGTAAGGAAATCGGGAAGAAAAGGATAATGAAGCTTAAGCCCGTCATCTTTAATGACGAAAACACAACCTACAGCATTTACCGTATCGATTTCCATTCCCTTACGGATCTGGAATTGTTCCTTGCTGCGGGCCCAAGCATAAATAAGGAGATCTTTCCGACACAGAAAAGCCTTGTGCTTACCGAGGATTTTGCGGGGGCTCCGCTGGAGGAGGCCATCAGATACTGCCACGGCGGTTATGACAGGGATTTTGATCTCTTCCTTAAGCTTAAGAAAGAACTGGAAAATACTTACAGAAAACCGGTAAAGATAAGAAGGAGCATTCCCGCTGTTGTGGGCTCACGCCCCCATGTTCCCAATTTTGTGGCAGGAACGCCTAAGACCATGTGGCGCCTTGACCGTGTAAGGGAAAAGAAGTTCATAGATGTTTATATCAATCTGGTATACAGCGGATTTACAACTGAGGAGCAGATACGCAATAGGGGCATCCTTACCCTTAACCTGATAAATCTTTTTGAGCAGAACGATATTGCGGTGAATCTGAAAGCCTTTGAGGCCAGCTATGTGAAAAATGAGATATTCATTGCGGATGTAAGTTTAAAAAGACCCGGCCAGGTACTGAACGTGGGCAAATGCTATTATCCCTTATGCGCAAAGGAATTTGTACGAAGGGTACTCCTGCGGGTAAAGGAATCAATGCCCTTTAAACAGAAGTGGGGCGTGGGCTACGGCGGCGGTCTTCCCAAGGAACTCTTACAAAAGGTACTGAATATAGGGGATAATAAGATACTTATCCGCTCGCCCATTGAGATGGGTCTTAAAGGGAAAAACATTTTTGAAGATGCGGATATCTTTTTCGAGGAGCTGCATCTTAGCGATAATATATACATTCCGAATAATAAAAGGATTTTTAGTCATTCTGGGCGTGGGTGAGTACTTAATGAGGCGAAGCCGAATTTAGTACGAACCTACCCGCGGAGCTTAATGAAAACAAGCCGAAGGCGCAGTTTGAATTTAGCGACCTCGGGAAGCGAAGAATCTTTATAAGGAACATTATATGAATAAAGAAAAATTCTCTACCCTAACCGACATACTCAATCACGGACTCGGAAGCCAGAACCGGCTTGCGGAGCTTAATAAGCTTGTCACCGAACGTATAAAAAGCATGGATCACAGTAAGCTTCATGGTATGATCAATGAGCTTCTTGCCATTGCCGAAGAACCGGATATTAATAAGATCACGGATAAAGAAAAGCGCCTTGATGATCTGAACAGCAGCTTTTCCGATATCCGTATCGATATCCTGAAAGAGGCAGAGCTTCTGCGTGCCCTGCGTATGACAAATGACGCCTATATCTCCCGGCTGGATGAGGAGCTTAAGGAGGCAGAAGAGTATCTTAAAAAGCCTGTAGAGAATGAACGTGCCGATTCCTATACCGGATATGACACCATGCAGAAGAGGGCACAGGAACTCACACTTACCAGAAGTGTGGGATTGAGCTTTTCAAAACAGATCAGCTTGTCGGCAGATAATCTTACTTCCCTTTCCGACCGTGTATGGAATGTGCAGATGAACCTTATCCCCCTGCTGCGTGGAAGGATATCCGCAGAGACATTAAAGATCATGAGGGATGAGCTTGATACGCTCCTAAAGGAGCAGGTGGAAAAACGAGAGGAAGGTCTTCCGGTATATGTATAAAAAAGTATATTTGATCATCGGAATAATACTCACGCTTTCCTTATCCGGCTGCGGGAAAAACCGGCAGCCTCAGCCGGTGAGCGGCAATTCCATGTCTGCTGTTTCGCAGCCTTCCGTATCCGGTCAGACTACGGATCCTGTCTTTTATGGTGAAGCGGCGTTATGGATTGAAAAAGATAACACTATCTCTGTTAATCTGGAAGTCTTAGATTATTTTGATGCGCTGGACAAAGTGTGCGTGTTTAACAGCAGGACGAAGAAGGAAGAAGAATTTCCTGTATCCGGGGAGTTTAAATATACGGCCGAAGAGGACGGAACATATTATGTCTATGCTGTTACTCTTGAAGGCAGATATGTTGATCTGTCGAAAAACCTTGGCGTTACACAGATAATAACAACCGGAAGCAACGGATTCATAGGGTTATGAATAGGAGTTGTGTAACATGCGTTTTCACGACGCTTCTTCCGTGAACATCTTACCCATCATAAGATCGCAGCCCATTTCTATGAGCTTGTCTCTGGTCTCTTCATCATCGACCCCGGGAATGACAACTGAAAGACCGATATTCTTTATCATTTCTATCATGCTGCTTAAGATCTTTTCTCCGCTTTCGTTTTTCATATCTTCCGTAAAGCGTTTATCAAGTCTGACGGAGCTTATCTGAAGATCGGAGAGCAGGTGCATATTAAGGTAGCCGTTACCGTAATCGTCAAGGGCGATACGATATCCCTGAAGCGAAAGTTTTCTGATGTTCTCATTAAGTACGGCACCGGTCTGTCTGTCGTTAGTTTCCGTGAAGGCGAAACATATCTGTTCGGCCAGCACGTTATACTTGCTGCGCAGATTCCATATATGATCCGTAAAGTTGTTCTGCATGGGAAGTGCGGCAGAGAGTTTTATGACTATATATTTATATCCGGATTTTGTCATCGCATCCGATCCGGCATAAGAAAAAGCCTGTTCAAGGATATACTGCTCAAGTATACTGATGGCTCCGCGGACCCGGGCTGTCTCGGTTGCGGTTTCTTCATCTATCTCACCGAATTCCGGATCTTTGATCATAAAGGTAGTCTCCGCAAAAACATTTCTTTTTTCACTCTCTGACCATATGGGCGCGTATTTCATTACGATATTGTGTGATTCTTCGGCACGCTTATAGATAACGTCGAACTGTTTTTCAATCTGGTAGTTGCGCTGGGAGGTTATCTGTGGTGCGTGATAAAGTATCTTCTGCGCGGAATATCTTATAAACCTCTGTCCCAGACCGATCACATCGTCGGCTGTGGCGACTTCCTCCGGGAATTTAATGCACACGGATTTCATGACAACTCCCACGCCGGTATCCGAAATGCCGGCGGAAGCTTTCCTTACCCGGTCTCTTATCTCCGGGATAGCCTGCACCGGGTTATAAGCCAGATCGGTTATTATATATATCATACCGGGTTCTTCAAAGTAAAATTCGTAGGAGACTTTATCTTTTCTCGCAAAGGAGGCTATAGTCTCTGATACGATATGGATATACTCCGCAAGCCTTGCTTTCCCCATGAACTGCATAAGATCTTCTGCATTTTCAATGCATATGATAAGGATCTGGACTTTTTCGCCGGTAAGCTCTATCTTTCTAAGGGTATCCTTAAAGGCAAAGGATCCGGGCAATCCTATATTGGGATCGAGCATCTTCTCCGGTTTCTGTACATACAGTACAAGGAAGAGGATGGATATGGCGGTGAAATAGCTTTCGATTATCAGGTCTTCACGGTAAAACTGTATTATTATCCCCAGGATGTTAAAGATATATATCGATGCACAGGAAAGCCATTCCGAAATTTCCAGATACTTTCTGTCGGCAAAAAGAAGATATATACCAAAGAGCATATACGACATTACAAGGAAGGTGGGGATGTAAATATCGGTACCGCGCTGATAGCCGTTTTCTGCGGTAACAAAATAGAGGTTGCGGAAGTGGAAGTTTAGTGTATACATGACGACCACGCAAAGATACGGTATCAGAAGTATGACCTTTTTCCATATGGCTCTGATCTTAAACCAGGTATGTGTGGTGGAATAGATGAAGAATATACAAAGCATGTTAAGTGAGTGCCTTGAAAGGAAGTATATGTAATTGCATACGTCAACCCATACAACCTGCCAGTGCTGCAGCGGAAACTCCTGTACGACTACATAGTTCAGAAAATCGGAGAAAGCAGAAGTAAAGGACATGAGTATGATCCAGAAAAGGATACTGTTTGTCCTGCCCTTTGTAAGCCTTCGCGATATGGTAGCCGTGATGAGTATGAGAAAGATCGGAAGGGAAGCTATATGGTATGAAACTATATGGGTTGCCATTATCTGACTCCTTATTAACTATGGCTGTATCAGCTGCTTAAGTCCCCAGAGCAGCAGAAGATGTGCAGGATAAAAAATATAAAAGAAATATCTGCCGGTGTGGGTAACGCCTTTTTCGCCGTTATATTTTGACAATGGTATGAGTGCAAGCATGAATCCCAGGAGGTATATGGACTGGCCGTAAGACCAGCGTGCGCCGTCGGGAGAGATCAAACCTGTTACAAATATTATTCCTGCCACTACTGCGGACAGCAGGAGCGTGAAGAAACAGAACCACTTTGTCTTATCTTTGAATTTCTCATTGTAAGTAAATACCAGGGCATAGATTATAGGCATGCTGGGCCAGCCGCCTATGGCAAAGGATACTATGAAAAGAAGTATCACAAGTATGATGCGCACCGGCTTTTTGATCGAGCCGCATTTCATGGCGCACAGGGAAAGGAGAGCCAGCAGTTCATCAAAGATGATATTCTGTCTGTATCCGTATTCTTCGTGAAAAAACATATAGAAGGGAACGATGGAGATCACTGCAAAGATGCTCATGCGTAAGATATACTTTTTTATATTGGAGGTTTTTGCAAAGCCTTCCGCGATAAAAAAACACATTATCGGTATCGTAAGACGCCCGAAGATATGGATAACAAAGGCTATGGGATCGTTGAAATCGAGAAATGCCCACGCTGCATGGTCAGCTACCATAGCGCATATTGCGAGATACTGTAACTTAGCTTTGCTAAGTCCCCTGGTATTCATTCTGCTCCCCCATGTGTACAGATTCAAAGAGGTGCCGCCGCTTTATGATCTGCACAACAAAATGATACACCTTAAGGCATGATGCAGTCAAGAAAATCAAGGCATTACGGCTTTATGCTTTGACGTTGGAAACTAAAAATGTTAGCATATAAAAAGCAGTTGTTTTATCGGTAAAAGGTATTGAAAGAAGGAGACAGGCCATGAAGAATGTTATCTTGGGAAGAACAGGAATAACGGTACCTCAGAACGGTTTCGGAGCATTACCCATACAGAGGGTATCATTGGAGGAGGCAGTAGATCTGCTGAGAAATGCCTATGAAGGCGGCATGCGCTTTTTTGATACTGCTAGGGCATACAGTGACAGTGAGATAAAGGTGGGGGCTGCCTTTGGTGACGGCTATCTTGACAGGAAGGACATAATCATCGCCACCAAGACCGCGGCCAAGAAACCGGAGGATTTTTGGAAGGATCTGGAAACCTCACTCAATAATCTGAAGACGGACTACATTGACATCTATCAGTTCCATATGATGGGTGAGTGCTGGAAGCCGGGGCAGGAGAACGGCATGTATGAATGCATGCTCAAGGCTAAAGAGCAGGGTAAGATACGCCATATCAGCGGCACGGCCCATAAGCTTGGCGTGGCCAGGGAGATAGTGGAGTCAGGTCTTTACGATACCCTGCAGTATCCCATCAGCTATCTTGCGGATGATAAAGAGATAGAACTGATACATCTCTGCAACGAAAAGAATGTGGGGCTCATCTGCATGAAGGGGTTGGCCGGCGGGCTTATCAGCAACTCAAGGGCTGCGCAGGCCTTTATATCACAGTTCGACGGAGCTGTGCCTATCTGGGGAATACAGAGGCAGAGCGAGCTTGATGAGTGGCTCTCCTACATGGACGATACCCCGGTGATGGATGAGGAGATATCGGCCTTTATCAAAAAGGAGCAGGATGAGCTTAAGGATGAATTCTGCCGCGGCTGCGGTTACTGCATGCCCTGCACCGTAGGCATACAGATCAACCAGTGCAACCGCATGAGCCTTATGCTGCGCCGCGCGCCTTCACAGGGCTGGCTTTCCGAATACTGGCAGGCCGAGATGCAAAAGGCGGAGAAGTGCATAAGCTGCGGAGCCTGCCTTTCCAAGTGCCCCTACGGACTTAATATACCTAAACTGTTAAAGAAGAATATCGAGGATTACCGCGAGGTCCTGGCCGGAAACAGAAAGGTTTAAGGCTTTTATTACAAAACTGTAATTTGATTAAGAAATAAAGGATATGCTATACTTTCTACGTAAAGGAGAGAGAGCATGTCCTATTATTTTACCCTTGCATTCAAGTACATAAAATTCAATAAGGCCAGGACCATGTATTCGGTACTGGGTATCATGCTTTCTTTTGTCTTATGCTTCGGTATGATGACTCTGGGCTATTCCGCCTGGGATTACAATTTTTTATCCGATTATAAAGCAAATCCCTACGAGCTTTATTATATTAATCTGGATGAGGAGCATAATATGATACCGTATACTCCGCAGATGTTAGCACAGCTAAACCGCCTGATAGCGGATGCGGATGTGGCAGAGATCATTATCTATGAATATGATCCGGATACGAACAGAGGAAATAACAGGGTTCTGCCGGGACAGCTGACTGTAGGCAGGTTTTATAATCTGTGGATAAGACTTAAAGATACCTCCGATCTGCAAAAGAGTGCGCAGCAGCTCAGTGCAAAATACGGTTTTAAGTTCGAAGTGATAAGTGCTGCTGCGGTCTATTACGGGCAGGGAGAAAAAACAAATGATGCCATGGTGTCATTCCTTATTACCCTGGCGGCTACACTCTTTGGCGGATACTCTGTAGTGCTGCTGCGTAATACCATGATGATAGCAGTAGCGGAAAGAGGTAAGGATTTCGGCCTGCTGCGCTGTGTGGGTATGTCCGATCATCAGCACAGGATGATGCTTTTTGCCGAAGGATTTATAATGAGCCTGCTTGCATCTTTGATAGGAACGGGCTTTGGTTTCTGGCTGTTAAAACTGATGGAGCCCTGGTTTATTAAAACATTGGGACTGGCTTCATTCTTTACGATCAATTTCTATCCGAAAGCTGCTGTATATACAACGGTTCTTTGTGTAGTGGTGACTCTGTTTTCACTGTTTGAACCCGCCAGGCTGTGTGCCCAGGTATCGCCCCTGGAGGCGCTGCATGGGGTTATGGCTAAAGAGCTTACCGTGGGCAGGGCTATAATGCTTCTGGCCGGGAAGATAAGAGGTGGCCGTAAAAAGAAGCGTAAACAAAGAATACCTCTTATCGAGAAGATATTTGGTGCCCCCGGTTTTTATGCCCACAGGAATCTTATGCGCGGCAAAGGAAAGGGAGTGGGAGTATTCGTTGCGATGATGTTCTCGATGTTTTTTCTGCTGACCCTGCCTTCTTTTGTGGATTCTTATAAGGCTGTTTTGGAAGAGCAGATCCAGGATATGTATACGGATTATACGGAATACCTCTATATACTCCGTAACAATGAAAGAGAATTGCTCTACGATGAAGAACGTCATGAGAAGCTTCGCGATGTCCTGATGAAAATGGACAATGTAAAGGATTGTTTCTGGTTGAGCTATAATGCAACTCTTATCAGTGATTTTTCCGGATATAGCTATGATAAGACCCTGAAGGAGCTGAATGATGCAAATATCGTGGATATGGTTTATGAGATGGGCTGCACCAGACAGGATATGGAAAAAGAGCGGCCTTATCTTATTGAAGGCGAGATAGATTATGATCGTATGGTCAAAGAAAACGGAGTACTCATATGTGATGTAAGCACGCTGGATGAAACAAGGCAGCGAAAGACCGGATATAAAGCAGGTGATATGATCGAAGTCCTGAGTACAGAGGGCGCCATAAAAGCCAAAGAGCTGTATTGTGAGGCCTTAGCTGTTGTATCTGAGCGATACGGTATCTATGCATGGCAGGATGCTAACGGAAAGCTGATAAGCTTTGAGAACGGCGAGAAAAAGGAGAGTAAAAGAGGACAGGATGATACGGTGATGTCTACTCTCATCAAAAAGGGCGTTGAAGATGAACAGTTTGTCATTATGGAAAATGAAATGCTGGATGAGCTTAAAAAAGCCGGCTATGACTGCAGGGAGTATATGCGCGAGAACAGCGTGAGGATGCCGGATGTGCTGAAGGCTTTAAGAGAGTGCATATTCGAGTCCGGGGAGAAGCAGCAGCTTAAGGTGTTCGGCATACTAAGTGATGAGATCTGCACGGGTATAAAGGTGGATCTTCTGAAAACTTCCAGCAAGGAAAGCGGAAAATATATCAGGATCATAATGCCCATG
>JAEEGL010694130.1_pt1 | contig 27020 bp, 21 predicted proteins | sample 9134231 | NCBI WGS metagenome assembly JAEEGL01 (sample SAMN16246548, study PRJNA631951) | gut metagenome | biome: gut microbiome; feature: rumen; material: fiber-attached | host: Bos | place: Iran: Karaj | collected 2018-10 | reverse complement strand
ATTTCGGTTTTGGGCTGCGGTGGATACAATCAGCGGGGTTGTTACATCGTTTGGAAACTGCGTGGATAGTATGGGGGAATATGATGCGATTCGGATGGCTGGTTTTGGGTAAATGAGATAATATAATAAAAAGGAACATCTCTCCCCCCCCAACACACTTCGGGGACACATACCTCTTCGTGTGCCGTCCCTGTTGGGGTGTGTGGCGGAAGGTGGTATCTGTCCCCGGAAGGAAGGAGTGCCGGCGCCTCTGGGGTGCCAGCCTCCGATGATTAGTCGTTGAGCTTTGCCTTGATGAACTCGCGGTTCAGACGTGCGATATTAGAGATGCTCTCGTTCTTCGGGCACTCAGCCTCGCAGGCGCGGGTGTTGGTGCAGTTGCCGAAGCCGAGCTCTTCCATCTTCATGACCATGGCCTTGGCACGCTTGGCTGCCTCAGGACGTCCCTGCGGCAGGAGGGCGAGCTGGCTGACCTTGGAGGATACGAAGAGCATGGCGGAGCCGTTCTTACATGCTGCCACGCAGCAGCCGCAACCGATGCAGCTGGCGGCATCCATAGCCTCGTCGGCATTCTCCTTGGGAATGAGGATGGCATTGGCATCCTGTGCCTGTCCGGTGCGGATGGTGTTGTAACCACCGGCAGCGATGATCTTATCAAAGGCGTTACGATCGACCATACAGTCTTTGATCACTGGGAAGGCTGCTGAACGCCATGGCTCTACAGTGATGACGTCGCCATCCTTGAAGCGGCGCATGTAAAGTTGACAGGTGGTAGCGCCGGTAGCGGGGCCGTGGGGATGTCCGTTGATATACAATGAGCACATACCACAGATACCCTCGCGACAGTCGTGGTCGAAGACGAAAGGCTCCTTGCCTTCGTTGATGAGCTCCTCGTTGAGGATGTCGAGCATCTCCAGGAAGGAGGTATCGTCGGGGATGTCGTGCATCTCACGGGTATCGAAATGACCTTTCTCCTTGGGACCGTTCTGTCGCCAGAACTTTATTGTAAATGATATATTCTTTGCCATGATATTTGGTTGTTTGGGGAATTCGTCGTTTTGTCGTTTAGGAAAGAGAGAATGTAACTAATCCTGTACAGGCATTCTTTTCTTTACTGTCCGGATCAAAGCGTTTAACTGCTTCCACACAGAGGTAATAAACTCAGATGATTCATCGAACTCTTTCTGACTAATATATCCTAAATTGAAACTTAGCATCAACTGTGTCTCTATCTCAGATAATGAACCAGAAGATATACGTAAGAAATGAAGTTTCTCCTTGTCTGTACCTCTTGCATATCCTTCAGCGATATTGGATGGAACTGATATAGCAGCACGACGCATCTGCGATACTAATCCAAAGATCTCGTCTTTCGGGAAAGCCTTGGTCATCAAATATATTAATGTTACCATCTCTATGCTTGACTGCCAAACACGCAAATCTTTATGCGTCTCCATCCTAATAACTCTAAACGACTAAACGACCAATATCCTAATTTACTAAATTAATTCTTATAATTACGGGTTTGTACCTTGATTGCCTCGTATTCCAGCGGTTCCTTGATCAGTACGGGGGCTGTGTCGTCGTTGCCCTGGTACTCCCAGCAACCTACATAGAAGAAGTTCTCATCATCACGCTTAGCCTCGCCTTCCTCTGTCTGGTATTCCTCACGGAAGTGACCACCGCACGACTCATTGCGTGAGAGGGCGTCGTTGGCTACGAGCTCACCCATGAGGATGAAGTCGCGGAGATGGATAGCCTTGTCGAGCTCGATGTTCAAGCCTTCCTTGGTGCCTGGGATGAACAGATCGGTGTTGAACACCTCACGGATCTTCTTGAGCTTCTTAAGGCCTTCACGGAGTCCCTCAGCGGTACGTCCCATACCTACATGCTCCCACATGATGTGTCCGAGCTCCTTATGGATGGAGTCGACGGAGCGCTTGCCGTGGATATTCATCAGTCGGTCGATCTCTGCCTGTACGCCCTTCTCTGCCTCTTCGAACTCAGGCAGGTCGGTGGAGATACGCGGCCAGATCTCCTGGTCGGCAAGGTAGTTCTGTATGGTGTATGGCAATACGAAATAACCGTCGGCGAGTCCCTGCATCAGTGCGGAGGCACCGAGGCGGTTAGCACCGTGGTCGGAGAAGTTACACTCACCGATGGCAAAGAGTCCCGGGATGGTGGTCATCAGTTCGTAGTCAACCCATATACCTCCCATGGTATAGTGTACGGCCGGGAAGATCATCATCGGGTTGTAGTACTTCACGCCGTTGATCTCGTTGGCGAGCTCACCGGGGTTCACGTCGGTGATCTCCTCGTACATATCGAAGAGGTTACCGTAGCGCTGGAGTACGATGTCGATGCCAAGGCGCTCGATACTCTCGGAGAAGTCGAGGAATACGGCGAGACCGGTGTTGTTGACACCGAAGCCTTTGTCGCAACGCTCCTTGGCGGCGCGGGAGGCGACGTCACGCGGTACGAGGTTACCGAAGGCGGGATAGCGGCGCTCGAGGTAGTAGTCACGGTCTTCCTCAGGGATGTCGGAGCCTTTCTTCGTTCCTGCCTGCAGTGCCTTGGCGTCCTCGAGTTTCTTCGGTACCCAGATACGTCCGTCGTTACGCAGTGACTCAGACATCAGCGTCAGCTTACTCTGCTTGTCACCATGAACGGGGATACAGGTGGGGTGGATCTGCACGTAGGATGGGTTGGCCATCACGGCACCCTTACGGTAGCACTGGATAGCGGCGGTGCAGTTGCAGCCCATGGCATTGGTAGAGAGGAAGTAAGCATTGCCATAACCACCGGTACCGATGACAACGGCATTGGCGCTGAAGCGCTCGAGCTTACCGGTAACGAGGTTCTTGGCGATGATACCACGTGCGCGACCGTTGACGATCACCACGTCTTCCATCTCATAACGGGTGTAGAGCTTCACCTTCTTGGCATTCACCTGGCACATCAGTGAGGAGTATGCACCGAGGAGGAGCTGCTGACCGGTCTGTCCCTTGGCATAGAACGTACGGGATACCTGTGCACCACCGAACGAACGGTTGGCAAGCATACCGCCATACTCACGGGCGAAGGGAACACCCTGTGCCACACACTGGTCGATAATATTGTTGGACACCTCTGCCAGACGATATACATTGGCTTCGCGGGCACGGTAGTCACCACCCTTCACGGTGTCGTAGAACAGACGGTACACAGAGTCACCATCGTTCTGATAGCACTTAGCGGCATTGATACCTCCCTGGGCAGCGATGGAGTGTGCACGACGGGGAGAGTCCTGGATACAGAAATTCAATACGTTGAAGCCCATCTCACCAAGTGAGGCTGCTGCGGATGCACCGGCCAGACCGGTACCTACCACGATCACGTCGAGCTTCAGTTTGTTCTTCGGGTTTACCAAACGCTGATGAGCCTTATACTCCTTCCATTTCTCAGCTACCGGTCCTTCAGGTATTCTAGAATTTAATACTTTTGTCATAGTGTTTCATTCTTAAAGTTTACATTCATAATGATGATTAGGCAGCACAGCTACCAGCGCACAGACTGGGGGCGCAACCGAAGGCAAAGGCCAGCACAACGATGAGGAACAGAGCCATGAGGATCGTTACATAGATAATACCGATGCACTGCCAGCGCTTCTGCCAGATCTTACCACTCCAGCCAAGGGTGTGCAGAGCACTCCAGAAACCATGAGAGAGATGGAACCAGATAGCTACGAGCCAGATGATGTAGAGCACTACGAACACGGGGTTCTTGAAGGTCTCCACGATCCAACCGAAACCATCGGTGGGAGAAAGTGCTGTCTCCATGCCTACAATCTCTGCAAACATCATGTTGTACCAGAAATTGAACAGGTGGAGCAACAGTCCGAGCAAGATGATGATACCCAGCACGAGCATGTTCTGAGATGCCCAAGACACCTCACTTCTTCTCTCTGTCACATCATACCGCTCTGTACCACGGGCCTTTCTGTTCTGCATGGTGAGCCAGAAAGCATAGACAATGTGAACAACAGCCAGGAATGCCAGACCCAAGGTAGCCACAAGAGCATACCAGTTGGCACCCAACAGTTCACAAATCGTGTTATACGCCTCACCAGAGAAGAGGGCCGCGACGTTCATACAGCAGTGGAACGTCAGGAACAAAATGAGGCAGATGCCGGTCACCGACATTACCACTTTTCGTCCGATAGATGAATTGATTAACCACATAAATGATTGAAATTAGATTATTTAATTGATAATAATGTTATTTCCTCGGTAGTAGCATTGCTTCCTTAAGGAGTTTGCATGCGCATGAATAGTTGACCTACTCGCATAGGTTATGTAAAAGATTTTTGTACCTATAAGGTACAGTAACCTATATTATTTTGCAAATATAACATTATTTTGCGAAACATCCAACTTTTCTTGTACTATTTTTACGAAAATTAAAGTTTGGGGTGGATAGAAAAGGATCCGTAACGAATCGGACGCCTCGCCCCCAGCCGTGGGGGAGAGGATGGGAGAGGGGGAAACTCTCGCTATTGCAACTTTCATACCCCTCCCTCGTTCCTTTGATGTTTCACATCGAACTCGCTCACGCTCGGCATAGTCTTTGCAAGCAAGTCTCTGCCCTCGCTTAATCGCGACTTTCCCCATAGGCATGGGGCGGGATGTTCGGTTCGTATCGCCACTGTATCTTGATATCGCAACAATTATCAATTGTCAATTTCCCCTCGGCATGGGGCGGGATGTAAGGTTTGGATATTCACAGCATCTCGCTAATGCTAATTTTGAGTTCATGAGTTGACGAATTGTAGGGGTAGGGTTCATCCCTACCCGGTTGCAACGGGCAGACATGAAGTCTGCCCCTACAAGTTGACAGCGAGAGCAGGTGGATGCTTGCATCAACTTTGCTGAGATTGGCTTTCCCCGTAGGCGATTTTATTCTTCACTCTTCACTTTCCCCATAGGCATGGGGCGAGATGTAACTATACACTATGAACTATGAACTGTGAACTAAAAAAAATGCTTGTTTATTTGTTGTTATTAGAGAATTGTATTAATTTTGCATCAATAATCAAAAAATTGAACCATGATAAACAAACAATTGCTTCAGCCTGAGAGTATTGTGGTTGTTGGCGGTTCCAACAACGTACACAAACCGGGCGGTGCTGTAGTGCGCAATCTGCTTAGCGGTCACTACAAGGGCACCTTACGCATCGTCAATCCGAAGGAGGATGAGGTGCAGGGAATAAAGGTTTTCCATGACATGAAAGAGTTACCTCCCACTGATCTTGCTATCCTCGTGGTGGCTGCAAAATTCTGTCCCGACTATGTTGATTACCTGGCTGCCGAGAAACAGGTGCGTGCCTTCATCATCCTGTCGGCCGGTTTCGGTGAGGAGACGAAAGAGGGCGCTGTGCTGGAAGAGCATATCCTTCAGACGTGTGAGAAATACGGTTGTTCGCTGATCGGTCCTAACTGTATCGGTCTGCTCACCCGTTGGCATCACTCTGTGTTCACGAAGCCTATTCCCAATCTCAACCCGAAGGGTGTTGACTTTATCTCCGGTTCGGGTGCCACTGCCGTCTTCATCTTGGAGAGTGCTGTGACGAAGGGATTACCTTTCAACTCGGTGTGGTCGATCGGCAACGGTCATCAGATCGGTATTGAGACGGTGCTGGAGTATATGGACAATAATTTCGATCCTGAGAAAGACTCGCTTGTCAAGCTGTTGTATATCGAGAATATCTCCGACCCCGACAAGCTGTTGTATCATGCCACCTCGCTGATCAAGAAAGGTTGTAGGATCGCAGCGATCAAGGCCGGTTCTTCAGAGAGTGGCAGTCGTGCCGCCTCCAGTCATACCGGTGCTATTGCGTCGAGTGATTCCGCTGTCGAGGCTTTGTTCCGCAAGGCGGGCATCGTACGTTGTTTCTCCCGTGAGGAGTTGACGACGGTTGGATGTATCTTCACGCTGCCTCGTTTCACCGGTAAGAACATCGCCATTGTGACGCATGCCGGCGGTCCCGGTGTGATGCTCACCGATGCTTTGTCGAAGGGTGGACTGAAGGTGCCTCCCCTTGACGGGCCGATTGCTGAGGAGCTGAAGGCACAGTTGTTCCCCGGTTCTTCCGCTGCCAACCCCATCGATATCTTAGCTACCGGCACGCCTGAGCACTTAGGTATCGCCATTGACTATTGCGAGAAGAAATTCAAGAATATCGATGCTATCATGGTGATCTTCGGCACCCCGGGACTGGTGCAGTTGTATGATGCCTATGATGTGCTGCACAAGAAGATCTTATCGTGCAAGAAACCGATCTTCCCCATCCTGCCGAGTGTGAACACCGCCGGTCCTGAGGTGGCTGAGTTCCTGCAGCGCGGTCATGTGAACTTCTCCGATGAGGTGACGTTAGCCACGGCGCTGACGCAGATCATGCGTACGCCGGAGCCTGCCGACCAGTCTATCCAGATACGTGGTGTCGATGTGCCGCGCATCCGTCAGATCATCGACGGCATTGAAGAGGACGGGTATATCTCTCCGAACCTCGTTCACGACCTATTGCAGAGTGCCGGTATCCCCACGGTGCCGGAGTTTGTCAGTGATGACAAGGAGGCGATCCTCGACTTTGCGCAGAAGTGCGGTTATCCGGTGGTTGCGAAGGTGGTAGGACCGGTGCATAAGAGTGATGTGGGTGGTGTGGCACTGAATGTGCGTACGCCGGAGCATCTCGCCTTGGAGTATGACCGTATGATGCAGATTCCCGATGCCACTGCCGTGATGGTACAGAAGATGATCAACGGTAAGGAGCTGTTCATCGGTGCGAAGTACGAGCCGCGCTTCGGTCATGTGGTGCTATGCGGATTAGGCGGTATCTTCGTAGAGGTGCTCAAGGATGTGTCGAGCGGTCTTGCCCCGCTGAGCTACGAGGAGGCATACAGTATGATTCACTCGCTGCGCGGTTATAAGATCATCAAAGGTACCCGCGGACAAGCCGGTATCAACGAGAAGAAATATGCGGAGATCATCGTGCGTCTCTCTACCCTACTCCGCTTCGCTACGGAGATCAAGGAGATGGATATCAACCCGCTGCTGGCCGACGAGAATGATGTCATCGCGGTGGATGCACGCATCCTGGTGAGGAAATAACGTTGGTTTGCAACCTCCCCTTGCCCCTCCTTCATAAGGAGGGGTTTTTTTATGCAAACGGGCTGAGACAGTTCATAGTTCACAGTTCATAGTTATGTTCTTCTCTCTGTTTCGGCAGAGAGAAGTAACCAAGAGAGACCATGTTGCACGCTTCGAGTCAGAACAGATTACGATTCTGAAAAACTGTGCTGCGGGACTCGCTACGCTCAAACAGGTCCTCGCACTGACTCCGTCACCGTTTTTCAATCATCGTATCTGTGTACCTGACTCTCTCGCTATTGCAACATTGCCCCTCCCTCATTCCCTCCCCATAGGCATGGGGCGGGATGTTCGATTCGCAACGCGACTACTTCTCGCTATTGTAACCTTTGTGTTTGTGAGCTTATGAGTTAATCATGCGTAATACAACAGACACCTCACCCCCAGGCATGGGGCGAGGTGTTCGATTCGTAACGCAACCACATCTTGATATTGCAACCAATTATTCAGTAGACGAGTAGACAAGTTGACGAGTATACGAGTTATTTGCCTATAAACGTGTAGGGGCAGGAATCAACCCTGCCCTTACATAAATTGTTACTCAGCACCGAGAGTAATCATAACTCTACACTATACACTCTAAACTCTAAACTATACCGGGTGGTTTTCCGCGAAGAGTTGCATTCGTTCATCGAGCGGACCGTATTGGTTGTCGTTGATGAACGAGGTGCAGACGCGCAGTCCTTCCTGATGCGAGCCGGTGGTGATCAGACAGATGGCCGACACGCCGTAGTACATCAGTTCGTGTGCCAGTTCACCGCTTGTCATGCCCGGGTAGCCGATGGTGAAATAGAATCCGTCGGCGATGGGCTGTCCCTGATCGCTGTCGTAAACGATGTAGAAGTTATGGCGGCAGAAGATCTCCTTCAGTTTATGTGCCCGCTCACCATATACCTTGATCTCGTCACGGAAGTTGTATTCCCCGTCGCACACGGCACGGAAGATGGCTGCCAATGCATACTGTGCGGAGTGGCTCGTTCCTGAAGAGAGGGCATAGAGCATACGTGTGGAGAATACCAATCCGAAGGGCAGGTTCTCGTAGCGTGCTGCCAGGTCGGGGTAATGACGGTGGAACAGTTTGTTGGAGATACACACCACGCCGATACGTTCGCCGGCATAGCTGAATGCCTTCGAGCCACTGATCAGCAACATATAGTTGTCGGTATAGTGGGCTACTGACGGTTGGTATGGCGGTTCGAAGGGTTTGCTGAGATCCTGACGGAAGTCCATGGCGAAGTACGCCAGATCCTCCATGATGATGGTATCATAGCGGTTGGCCATATCACCGATGATCTTCAGCTCATCCTCTGTGAGACACACCCATGAGGGGTTGTTCGGGTTACTGTAGATGATTGAACAGATATTTCCTTTTGAGAGATAACTCTCCAGTTTCGGCCCGAGCTTCTCACCACGATAGTCGTACACATCGAAGGTCTCGTATTTCACGCCCTGCACCTGCAGCTGCATCTTCTGCACGGGGAATCCGGGGTCGATGAACAATACCGTGTCTTTCTTCTTATCTGCCTGTGAACAGGTGAGGAAAGAGGCGAAGGCACCCTGCATGGAACCGGTCACGGGCACGCATCCCTCGGGGTTGACATCCACGTTGATGAATGCTTTCACGAAGCGTGATGCCTGTTTTTTCAGTTCGGGATAACCCTGGATATCCGGATACATATTAGCGATGCCATTCTGCAGCGCCTTGATCTGTGCATCCACACCCACCTTAGCGGCGGGCAGTCCGGGAATACCCATCTCCATCTTCACAAACTCCACGCCGGAAGCAGCCTCTGCCTTGGCAGCCACCTGCTTGACCTCACGGATGGTTGCCTTGGCAAAGTCCTTGATACCCAGCTCTTCTATCAGCTGGTCGACAATTTCTTTCTTGATTGGTGTATTCATGATCAACTCCTTTTCACATCATCTTTGTGCAGCCTTACCCAAGGCGAGCGCCTTGATGTTTGCCTCCACCACAGCATCACCCTTACGTCCGAAGACATTACGGATAGCATCCTCTATCTTGCTGTATTCTATACCCAACGCTTTCTGTGCAGCACCCAGCAGGATCACATTGGCAGAACGGGGGATATCATTCTCCTTTGCCAGTGTCTCGATATCCAGCATGATGACATTGTTGATCTTGGCGAGATCAGCCTTGATCACCTCCATGTCGGGGTAGTTAGGGATATTCACGAACGGTGTGCTGGAGGTGATGATCCATCCGTCTTTGCTCAGATAAGGAAGGTAGCGCAATGCCTCCATAGGTTCCATGGAGATGATCACGTTGGCCGATCCCTTGGCTATCAGGTCACTGTGGATAGGATCGGATGAGATACGCAGGTTACTCTGCACATCACCGCCACGCTGTGACATTCCGTGTACCTCTGCCTGTTTGATATACAGATTCTCATTCATGGCAGCCTCACCGATGATGGTTGCGATAGAGAGGATACCTTGTCCTCCCACACCGCACAGGATAATATCAGATTTCATTTCTTTTCCTCCTTAGCTTTTTTTTGTTTCAGATGACGTTGCAGTGTCTGCATGCACTCACGGCGCGGAATGATGACAGATGTGCCTTTATAGTTGATCTCTTCACGGATGATCTGTGTGATCTCCGGCATGTTCTTCGGCAGTGGCACCACCACACGGAGATGCTCATCACTGAGTCCTAATCCGCGGCAGATAGCCTCGAACTTATTCGTACCGGCAGAATCCTGTCCACCTGTCATACCGGTGGTGAGGTTATCACTGATTATCACGGTGATGTTCGCATTCTCATTGATAGCATCCAGCAAACCGGTCATGCCCGAATGGGTAAAGGTAGAGTCGCCGATGATCGCTACCGACGGCCACTGTCCTGCATCGGCAGCACCCTTTGCCATGGTGATGCTCGCACCCATATCCACACAGGAGTGGATAGCACGGTATGGCGGCAGGAATCCGAGGGTATAACAGCCGATATCACCGAATACGCGTGGGTTGTCGTATTCGCGGAGCACCTCATTGAGTGCAGCATATACATCACGGTGACCACATCCCTTACAGAGGGCTGGTGGACGTGGGGCGATATCCTCGCAAGGAGCGAAACACTCATCGGTGGGCATGCCCAAAGCTTTCTTGACGATATCCGGATTGAGCTCACCGGTACGTGGCAGTTCTCCAGTCAGACGACCTTTGATCACAGCATTGCCCGGCATGATACCACGGAGGATATCCTCGATGAAGGGCTGTCCCTCTTCGATGACCAGCACGCTGTCGCACTCATCACACATCCTGCGGATGAGCTTCTTCGGCATCGGATACTGAGAGATCTTCAGCAGTGGGAAAAGGCAACCGTTGGGATAGCACTCATTGACATAGTTGAAGGCAATACCGCTGGCGATGATACCCATCGACTTATCCGCAGCATCGATATACTTGTTGTAGGGTGAGTTGACAGCATCCTCCTCCAGTTGTCCCTGCTGAGCGCAGACGATATCATTACGTTTACGGGCATTGGCAGGAAGGAGCACCCAATTGCTGGCTACAGCATTGTAGTTGAGTTCGTTTTCCTCACGGGGTGTCTCTGTCACCTGCACCACGGCACGGGAGTGTGCCATACGGGTGGTAACGCGCATCAGCACAGGGAGTTTCTGTTTTTCGGAATAGTCGAAAGCCACCTGCATCATGTCGTATGCTTCCTGCTGAGAACTGGGTTCGAAGGTAGGAATCAAAGCGAATTTTCCATAGAAGCGGCTGTCTTGCTCATCTTGTGAAGAGTGCATGGAGGGATCATCGGCAGCAAGCACCACGATACCACCGTTGACACCTGTCATACCGGAGTTGACAAACGGGTCGGCGCACACATTCATACCGACATGTTTCATACATACCAAGGCACGCTTACCCATGAACGACATGCCCAGGGCTGCTTCCATTGCTGTTTTCTCATTGGTGGACCACTTACTGTGGATGCCACGCTCGCGGGCCAGTTTGTTGCCCTGAATAAACTCAGTGATTTCGGTAGAGGGGGTACCGGGGTAGGCATAGACACCTGACAACCCTGCGTGGAGTGCTCCCAACGCTATCGCCTCATCACCTAACAAAAGTAACTTTTTCATGTTATTAAATAGATTTGGAATATCTTGGTTACTAGATAATTCATGGTTTGATAATGTTTCGCAAAGGTATATAATTTTATTTATCTCCCCAAGATTTTAAACAAAAATAATACTTTTCTTAGTATAATTCATTTTTTATGCTTACTTTTGCAAAAGTGATACATGTCTTTTTCGTGTAGAAAACCATTCAAAACATTGTCGTGAAGTTATACTATGATGTGCTGGTCATCGGTGGAGGACACGCCGGATGCGAAGCAGCAACAGCCGCCGCCAATATGGGAGCCAAGACTTGTCTGGTGACCATGGATATGAACAAGATTGCACAGATGAGTTGTAATCCTGCCGTTGGTGGTATTGCTAAAGGACAGATAGTCAGAGAGATAGATGCGTTGGGCGGACAGATGGGACTGGTTACTGACAAGACAGCCATACAGTTTCGTATCCTCAACCGCAGCAAAGGTCCTGCGATGTGGAGTCCCCGAGCCCAATGTGATCGTGGGAAGTTTATCTGGGCGTGGCGCTCGGCATTGGATCATACCGACAACCTGGATATCTGGCAGGATCAGGTAGAGGAACTGTTGGTGGAGAAAGGTCCTAACCCACAGGTAAAGGGTGTTGTAACCATCTGGGGAACAGAGATTTATGCTAAAGCCATCGTGCTTACGGCAGGTACTTTTCTCAATGGTCTGATGCATATCGGTAAGAAGATGATCCCCGGTGGTCGTATCGCCGAACCGGCCGTGGAGCATCTCACCGAAAGCATCTGCCAGCATGGTATCACGATGGGTAGGATGAAGACAGGTACCCCCGTGAGGATTGATCGCCGCTCAGTGCATTTCGAAGACGCGGAGATCCAACCGGGTGAGAATGATTTCCATCAGTTTTCTTTCTTCGGTGAGCATCGTCAGCTCCCACAACTGCCTTGTTGGACTTTCAACACCAACGAGGAGGTGCACCGTATCCTGCAAGGCGGCATCAAGGATTCGCCGTTGTACAACGGACAGATACAGAGTATCGGACCCCGTTATTGTCCTTCGATAGAGACAAAACTGGTAACCTTCCCTGAGCGTACCTCCCATCCGCTGTTTCTCGAACCGGAGGGCACCGACACGAACGAGATGTACCTGAACGGATTCTCTTCGAGCATGCCGATGGAAGTGCAGATAGAGGCTCTGCGGAAGATTCCTGCCTTACGTGATGTGAAAGCATACCGCCCGGGGTACGCTATAGAATACGACTTCTTCGACCCCACCCAACTGAAGCATTCCTTAGAGTCGAAGATCATCAGCGGACTCTTCTTTGCCGGTCAGGTAAACGGTACCACGGGTTATGAGGAAGCAGCAGGACAAGGGTTGGTGGCCGGTGCGAATGCCGCCATCTACTGTGGTGGAGGCACTCCTTTTATCATGCACCGCGACGAGTCGTATATCGGTGTGCTGATTGATGACCTGGTCACAAAGGGTGTTGATGAGCCTTACCGTATGTTCACCTCACGTGCGGAATACCGTATCTTACTGCGTCAGGATGATGCGGATGCACGACTGACGGAGAAGGGTTATGAACTGGGTATAGTGAAACGCGACCGTTACGACTGGTGGATGGAGAAGAAAGGAGCCGTTCAGCGGATCATTGATTTCTGTGCGAACGCCCCTGTCAAGACGAAGGATGTCAACGACCGGTTAGAGGCGATGGGCACTACCCCACTGCGTGCCGGATGTAAAGCCATCGATCTCATCAGTCGTCCACAGATCAACCTCCATAACCTCACCACACTGATTCCCGGTTTGCAGGAAGTGTTGGATGCACCGAAGAACAGACGGGAGGAGATCATAGAGGCTGCAGAGGTGAAGATGAAATATGCTGGGTATATCGAGCGGGAAAAGATTATTGCCGACAAGATGCACCGACTGGAAGACATCAAGATCAAAGGAAGATTCGATTACGACAGCCTGCAGTCGTTATCCATCGAATGTCGTCAGAAGCTCAACCGCATCAATCCCGAAACAATCGCACAAGCCAGTAGGATACCGGGCGTATCACCCAGCGACATCAACGTACTACTGGTATTGCTTGGAAGATAACAAAAGTTTCACGTGAAACAATAAACATACAACAATATGAATAACAAGTTTTTATTAGATCACTTAAGATGTATTCCCGACTTTCCACAAAAGGGAATCAACTTCAGAGATGTTACCACCCTGTTTAAGGATGCTGAATGTATGCAAATCATGCTCAATGAATTGTATGAGTTGTACAAGGACAAAGGCGTTACCAAGATTGTGGGTATCGAGAGCCGTGGATTTGTCATGGCATCGGCATTGGCATGCAAACTGGATGCCGGTGTGGTGCTTTGTAGAAAACCAGGAAAGCTACCGGCAGCAACTGTTCAGGAGAGTTATGAAAAAGAATATGGTGTTGACACAATTGAGATTCACAAAGATTCCATCGACGAGAATGACATCGTACTCTTACACGACGACCTTCTGGCAACGGGAGGTACCATGCGTGCAGCTTACAACCTGGTTAGTAAATTCCATCCTAAGAAAATATACGTGAACTTCCTCATTGAAATCACTGATGAAGGATTACACGGAAGGGACGCTTTTGAAAAAGACACCGATATCACCACTTTGATAACTGTCTAGTTTAGAAGGCATAAGAGACACCAGAACGAGTAGGTTGTTTCACGTGAAACAACTGAATAATATAGTCTTTTATGAACATATGAAGAAGGAAGAAAGAGATAATCGTCTGCAACACTTGAAGAATATTGTTGCTAATCTGCCGGAGAAACCTGGCAGTTATCAATACTATGATGAGAGTGGTGTGATTATATACGTGGGCAAGGCAAAGAACCTGAAAGCCCGCGTCTCTTCCTATTTTCATAAAGAAGTGGACAGATACAAGACGAAAGTGCTTGTCTCGAAGATCTGGGATATTAAATATACGGTGGTGAATACAGAAGAAGATGCCCTTCTTCTGGAGAATGCTTTGATCAAGAAGTATCAACCGAAATATAATATCCTATTAAAGGATGGTAAGACGTATCCAAGTATTTGTATCACGAAAGAATACCTTCCGAGGATATTCAAGACAAGGATTATCAACAAGAAAAACGGCCAATACTTCGGGCCATACAGTCATATCGGTTCGATGTATGCCCTCTTGGATATTATCAAAACCATCTATAAGCCTCGCACGTGTAGATTTCCGATTACCAAAGAAGGTATCGAGCAAAAGAAATATAAACCGTGTCTGGAATATCATCTCCACAACTGTATGGCTCCCTGTATAGGGAAACAGTCGTATGAGGATTATCAAACGAATATCAACCAGGCAAAGGAAATCCTGAAAGGCCACTCGCGTGAGGTGCAGAAGATGCTGTATGCCATGATGCAGAAGGCAGCAGAAGAACTGCGTTTTGAGGATGCTGAAGAACTGAAAAACAAGTATTTGGCATTGGAATCCTTCGTTACAAAGAGTGAGGTGGTGAGCTACACCATCAATGATGTGGATGTCTTTACCATTTCACAAGATGAGAAAACGGCTTTTATCAACTACATGCACGTTACGAATGGTACTACAGATCAGGCATTTACGTATGAAGTAAAGAAAAAACTCGAAGAAGACGCGGCAGAAATCCTGAGCCTGGCTATCATCCAGATTCGTGAACAGGTAAAGAGTCATGCGAAAGAGATTATCGTACCTTTTGAACTGGAAACCAATATCAAGGATGTAGTGATCACGGTTCCGCAACGTGGTGATAAGAAGAAGCTCCTCGAACTCTCGGAGATGAACTGCAAACAATACCGTTTTGATCGGTTGAAGCAAGCAGAGAAACTGAATCCGGAACAGAAACAGACACGTTTGATGAAGGAGTTACAAGAGGCTTTGAAACTGCCGAAGCTCCCTTATCAGATAGAGTGTTTCGACAACTCGAATATCTCGGGATCGGATGCAGTGGCAGGATGTGTGGTGTTTAAGGCGATGAAACCGTCGAAAAAAGATTATCGGAAATACATGATAAAGACGGTTGTTGGGCCCGATGACTATGCCTCCATGCAAGAGGTGGTGCGCCGACGCTATAGTCGTATGATAGAAGAAGGTACTCCCCTACCCGACTTGATCATCACCGATGGTGGTATCGGTCAGATGCATGTGGTACGGGAAGTCGTTGTTGATGAATTGAATCTCGACATTCCTATCGCAGGATTGGCTAAAAATGAGAAGCACCGTACGAATGAGTTGCTTTTCGGATGGCCACCGCAAACCATTGGCATTGATGTGAAAAGTGAGCTCTTCCACACCCTGACACGTATCCAGGATGAGGTACACCGTTATGCTATCACCTATCACCGGGATAAACGAAGCAAGCATGCCCTACATTCAGCCTTGGATGATATTAAGGGTATAGGACCGAAGACGAAGGATGAGTTACTGAAGAAAATGAAATCCGTGAAAAAGATTAAAGAGTCTGATATTAAACAACTTACATCAATTATTGGTTCTTCAAAAGCGCAATTGATATGGAATCATTTCCATCGTAGCGATCAGAATGCATAAGATAAGCAATAAATAGATAAAAGAGATAAGATGAGAGTAGTTATACAACGGGTAAATCATGCCAGTGTCACCATCGACGAGAAGGTAAAAGCGGCTATTGGCAACGGTTATGTGGTGTTGTTAGGGATCTGCAATGAGGACACAACCGAGGATGCTGACTGGTTGGTGAAGAAGATTATCAACCTTCGTGTATTCGATGATGATGAGGGTGTGATGAACCGATCGATCATGGATATTGATGGAGAAATACTCGTTGTATCGCAGTTTACCCTCTATGCAGGTTATAAGAAAGGTAACCGACCCTCTTGGATTCATGCTGCAAAACATGAGATCGCTATCCCACTCTACGAATACTTCTGTAAAAAGTTGGAGGAAGAACAGGGAAAAGCCGTTGGAACCGGTGAATTTGGCGCTTATATGAAGATTGATTTGGAGAACGACGGACCGGTCACGATCTGTATGGATACACATAATAAAGAATAAAACAAAGGAAATATGAAAGAGAATCAATGGATTAAAAAAAGTATTCCGACAATACATAATATAGCGCTGGTACTATTTTTAATTGGATGGTTAGGAGGTAAAATCTGGAAACTACCCATATTACATGATATAATGATTATCGGTGCCTGGATGATATTGGGTATCATCTTTTATAAATTCATGTATTGGAAAACATATAAAAATGAAAACAAAAAGAATCTCACATTCTTACTAATATTAGGAATTATCGCTATAGTTTTGTTATTAATATGACAATAAAGGAATTACAAGAGGCTGTAGATCAGTGGGTTAAGGAGTATGGCGTGAGATATTTCTCTGAACTCACCAACATGGCATGTCTCACTGAAGAAGTGGGAGAACTGGCTCGTGTGATGGCTCGTCAATACGGTGATCAGTCGTTTAAACCTGGAGAAAAGAGTAATTTAGGAGAAGAGATGGCTGATGTATTATGGGTGTTGACATGTCTTGCCAATCAAACAGGTGTTGATCTGACAGAAGAGATGCGTAAGACATTCGAAAAAAAGACATTCCGTGACAGTACACGACATCTGAATAATCCTAAACTGAAGGCGTGAAAGAAAACAGTATAAGAAATATAAATATTTAATAATCAATAATATAACAAGATAATAAATCTATCAATTATGTCAGAGTTAAACAAGTATGAACAGGCACTGAGCAAGTATAATTGCGAGGTTGATGATGCCCAGGTGGCAGCAGCTGTTAAGAGAATTATTACTGAGAAAGTACCCGAGAACGATACCGAGGAAATCAAGAAATTCCTGTTTGGTAGTATCGAACTGACAACTTTGAAGACTACTGATTCCGACGAGAGTGTGATGGCATTCACAGAGCGTGTCAATCAGTTTGATGAAGCATATGGTGACCTACCCCATGTGGCCACCATCTGTGTATATCCCTGTTTTGCCAAAACCGTTTCACAGACATTGGAAGTTGATGGTGTAGAAATAGCCTGTGTATCAGGAAGTTTCCCCAGTTCACAAGCGCTCATTGAAGTAAAGATTGCAGAGACAGCATTAGCTGTTAAAGACGGAGCTACAGAGATTGATATCGTCATGCCAGTAGGTAAGTTCTTAGCTGGTGATTATGAGAGTGTCTGTGATGATATCGCAGAACTGAAAGCCACCTGTGGTGAGGATGTAGCCATGAAAGTGATCCTGGAGACTGGCTGTTTAAAGACTGGCACAAACATTAAAAAAGCATCGATTTTATCGATGTATGCAGGTGCTGACTATATCAAGACTTCAACGGGTAAGGAGAAGATTTCCGCCACTCCGGAGGCAGCCTATATCATGTGTCAGGCTATCAAAGAGTATTATGAGCAAACAGGTATTCAGATTGGTTTCAAACCCGCCGGTGGCATCAACAGTGTGATGGATGCCCTCACCTACTACACGATTGTAAAGGAAGTATTAGGCGACAAATGGCTGACTAACAAATGGTTCCGTATGGGTACCTCACGACTGGCCAACCTCCTTTTAAGTGAGATTGTCGGTGAGGAAGTAAAGTTCTTCTAAAGAAGGAATAATCAATACCTAAATATATAGTACTATACTATCAGAGTATTCATAGGTAAAAGTCGACTAATCGGTACTTGATTAGTGCACTTTTAAGTACTAATAGTAGACTAATCGGTACTTGATTAGTGCACTTTGAAGTACTAATAGTCGACTAATCGGTACTAAATTAGTTCAGTACTGATGCCTTAATCACTGAATGATTAGGGTATTACGAGAAAGAAAAGAGTAAAAAATTAGCAGGATATCGTTATCCTGCTAATTTAAATATGTAACTAACCCTATTTATTTCTTTGTATCACGAAATCGAGATAAGCTGTAAAAGCATGCTGTAAAGCAGGATCCTTCACATGCTTATGGACATAACGCATACAACGCTCATGATAATCCATCATTGTCTGCTCAGCATATTCAATACCGCCATGAGCCAATGTAAACTGCACGAGTACAGCAATTTCCTCCGGTTTTATCGAGCGATTCTTCACTTTAGCAGAGAGTGCGATCATCTCTTCGTTATGTGTTGTATTCAAAGCATATAGGACAGGTAATGTCAACTTACCCTCTAACATATCATTTCCGGTGGGTTTGCCGATTTCCTTCGACTCGAAATAATCGAAGATATCATCACGTATCTGGAAGATAATACCCACATTTCGACCAAATTCCTTGATTTCATCGAGGTTTTCAGCATCTATACCCACTGACAGGGCAGCCATTGAACAACAAGCCTCGAAGAGTGCAGCTGTCTTCTTTTCAATCACCTGGAAATAGATATCCTCAGAAAGACCCTGATTAGAAGTATTCGTGAGTTGCAAAATCTCACCGTCAGAAAGGATCCTACCGAGGTTGGCTAACTCCTGGATGATGATATCATTCTTTGTCTTAGCTACATTCAACAACGACGTGGAAAGGATATAGTCACCTACTAATACCGCCACCTTATTATTATAAGAGGCATTGATAGAGGCTTGCCCACGGCGCTCCCCACTCTCGTCCACCACATCATCATGCACCAGAGAAGCAGTATGGAGGAGTTCCAAGCCCACTGCAGCATACTGTGTGGCAAGAGATACCTTACCGAGATTCTTAGCCATCAGAAGGATCAGTATCGGGCGCATACGTTTGCCTGACCGCTGACGGATGTGTAATAAGGCTTGTCCCAAAACACCATCCTCATGGTCTAATGACTGGTTGAATAGGTCGATGAAATCGGCTAATTCTGTCTCTATAGGTTGTTTGATCAATGAAAGATAATCTGTCATTTCATAAAATTTGATACAAAATTAATCTTTTTATCTGATAAATGAAAAAGATTTCGTAATTTTGAACAGAAAAAAATGTGTTATCATGGATAAACTGTTCTTATTAGACGCATATGCCCTTATTTACCGCTCTTATTATGCGTTTATCAAAAACCCAAGAATCAATTCCAAGGGTCTCAACACCTCTGCTATCATGGGGTTTTGCAATACCCTTAACGAGATATTAGAAAAGGAGAAACCGACACATATCGGTGTGGCTTTCGACCCTCACGGTCCTACTTTCCGGAATGAGGCATTCCCGGAGTATAAGGCACAGCGTGAGGAGACACCGGAAGATATCCGCATCAGCGTACCTATCATCAAAGATATACTGCGTGCTTACCGCATCCCGATCCTGGAGGTGGACGGCTATGAGGCGGATGATGTCATCGGCACCTTGGCCACACAAGCGGGCCAACAGGATATTGAGACATATATGTTGACACCCGACAAGGATTACGGTCAACTGGTACGTAAGAATGTATTTATCTACCGCCCACGGCATGGTGGTGGTTATGAGACGATGAGTCCGGAGACGGTATGTCAGAAATACGGTATATCATCCACCGATCAGGTGATCGATCTTTTGGCACTGATGGGTGACTCGGCAGATAATTTTCCGGGGTGTCCGGGTGTTGGAGAAAAGACTGCCGCCAAACTGATCGAGCAGTTCGGCACGGTAGAGAATATGCTTGCTCATACCGAAGAGATAAAAGGAAAACTCCGTGAAAAGGTAGAGGCTGCTGTCGACGATATCAAGATGTCGAAATTCCTGGCAACGATCAAAACCGATGTTCCTATCACTTTGGACATGGAACAACTGAAGGTAGTGGCTCCCGATGCTGAACAGCTGAGAAAACTTTTCGCAGAACTCGAGTTTAAGAATTTTGCCGAGCGTGTGCTCAACAAACCCGTGGAGAAGCCAAAAAATGTCGAAATACAACCCGATTTATTCGGTTTATTTGCGGGCGACGGGGCGGAAGCTTCAGAAAAAACGGATTTTGAGACCCTAAAAACGACCTCTCACAAATACCAACTGATTGAGAAACAAGAGGATGCGAAGAAATTATATGATTTTCTTTTTACAAAAAAAAATCTCAGTCTAGATACGGAAACCACTTCTACCAATGCTATTGACGCAGAATTGGTCGGATTGAGCTTTGCCGTGGAAGAACACGAGGCATTTTACGTGGCTATCCCCCCAAACCGGGAAGAAGCCCAAAAGATGGTGGACATTTTCAAACCTCTTTATGAAAATGAGCAAATTATTAAGGTGGGACAAAATATCAAGTATGATCTTGAGGTGCTTCACAATTATGGTGTCAGTCTGAGAGGAAAGTTATGGGATACAATGATTGCCCATTATCTCATCCAACCCGAACTGTATCACAACATGGATTACATGGCTGAGGTATATCTCGGGTATAAGACCATTCATATTGATGAGTTGATCGGACCGAAGGGAAAGAACCAGAAGAATATGCGGGACCTCTCCCCCACCCTCGTCTATGAATATGCCTGTGAAGATGCTGACATCACCCTGCAGTTGAAAAATGTCTTCGAACCGAAGTTGAAGGAAGCTGGTGTCGAGGATCTCTTCTACAACATTGAGATGCCCCTGGTTCCGGTATTGGCATCCATGGAGATGAGCGGTGTGTGTATCGACACGGACTCACTGCAAGAAACGTCAAAGATTTTCACCAACAGAATGAATGAGTTGGAAGAGAGAATATACACCTTAGCCGGTGAGCGATTCAACATCGCCTCACCCAAACAGGTGGGTGATATCCTCTTCGGGAAGATGAAGATCGTGGAAAAACCCAAGAAGACCAAAACCGGTCAGTATGTGACGAATGAGGAAACACTACAGGCATTGAGAGGAAAGAGTGAGATTATTGCTGATATCTTGGAACACAGAGGGTTAAAGAAGTTGTTAGGCACTTATGTGGATGCCCTCCCCAAACTGATTAATCCCAAGACCGGACATATACACACCTCGTTCAACCAGACCATTACAGCCACCGGAAGGCTCTCATCGAGTGATCCTAACCTGCAGAATATTCCGATACGTGGAGAGGATGGAAAAGAGATCCGTAAGGCATTTATCCCAGAACCTGGTTGTCTGTTTTTTTCAGCAGACTATTCACAGATAGAGTTACGTGTGATGGCTCATCTGTCGGGTGATGAGCATATGATCAATGTCTTCCGTGAAGGAAAAGATCTTCACGCTGCTACTGCCGCCACCATCTATAAGAAAGATATCCAAGAGGTGACACGTGATGAACGCACGAAATCCAAGCGTGCCAACTTCGGTATTATCTATGGTATCACCGTTTTCGGATTGGCTGAACGACTGGAAATCACCAGGAAAGAGTCGGAGCAACTGATTAATGGATTCTTCCAGACATTCCCACAGGTGCACGATTATATGGAAGAGGCTAAGGCCATAGCCCGCGAGAAAGGGTATGCGGAGACCGTTTTCCATCGTCGCAGATATCTTCCTGACATCACCTCACGCAATGCCACGGTACGGAATTTTGCCGAGCGTAATGCCATCAATGCCCCTATTCAGGGAAGTGCCGCAGATATTATCAAGGTGGCTATGATACGTATCTTCCAGCGTTTTGAGGAGCAGAAGCTACGTTCGAAGATGATTCTTCAGGTGCACGACGAATTGAATTTCAATGTGGTGCCTGAAGAGAAAGAGATCGTTGAGCGTATCGTTATGGAGGAGATGCAGGGTGCTTTCCCACTCGTTGTTCCCCTGGTGGCAGATGCCGGGTGGGGCACGAACTGGTTGGAAGCGCATTGAAATGGTTTAGAGTTTAGGGGTTAGGGTTTAGAGTATAGGGGAAAGAATTTAGAGTTTTAAGATGCAATAGAATCTATTCTTATTTTATACGATCTATATCTATCCAACTGCCGATCATCCGGTCGGCAGTTGTTGGTTTGAGATGGTTACAGCCCGAGCCATGATAGAAGGTGATCTCACCGAAATAGATGCGTCCTTTCACATTGTATAAGTCAACCCTGCAGTGACGAAAGGGTGCTGAGAGTCGTGCGGCATACTCAATCATCTGCTCAAAACGCGGTGGTTTCTGCATCGTTTTAGCAGTGTATTGCGGTCTTGTCTCAGTGATATTTTGCAATTGAAAGTTCATATCATAGACATTCCTATAGTATTTTTCTGCATGCGAACCGTCCTTTTCACACACGCCGATATCCAAGAAAAGGAGTTTTGGTACCCCACCGAAGCACATAAACTTATAATCAAGTAGTCCGAAAGGATCATCTGAAGATATCACCGGTTCGGCTATCAACAAGGGTTTGATATCTTTATAAGGCCTTTCCAAACCATAATAGAAAGCATTGTTTTTCAATAGGTTATCAAAATACTCCTTTAGTTTTTCATCCTTTAAATCATCTTTGCACACAATCCTGTTACCTCCTGAAAGATGATTACATTTCAGGAAGAATTCATCGTAGGGTATCTCGCTGAGAGGGATCTCCCCTACCCGCTCGTATGGTCCATAACAATCGTTCAGCAGATGTCCTAAACCACATTGTCTGACATACTCACGCACCCGATATTTATCCGCACATATCGGTTGCAGCGGATGATGCTCATGCAGTTTCAACCACCATAGTTTCTCATCCATCGTCTGAGGATTTTTCAGATGAAGCAGTTTTCCACATCTTCTCATATAAATACATTGTGCCAGGAAAGTGGCAGGAAGCAACCGGGTACGCCACCTGAAATAGGATCGTTTTATTTGCTGATAGATAAATAGTGATGTTTTCTTCATAGTATGTGTATTAAAACCCATCGAAAAGTGTACCTTTACCAGGTGCAAAGGTACACTTTTACCAGGTATTTAAGTTCTTTTTCCCTTAAATAATTGCAGGATGCTAAGAAATTAAGTAATTTCGCAGCAACGAGCATAAACAATATATTATGGCGTGGAAGAAAAGATACCGCTGTACACAATGTGGTTATGAAGCGGAGATTTACGAAGGGAAAGGACTCTTCGGCCAGCATATCACACCGGTGAGTTGCCCTGACTGTCATACCATCCAGAACCTTGTGGTGGGTGGTGTGATTGGCGATGTGGCACCCTCTTTCCGCTCAGAGATGGGTCGTCTGTGTCTTCGCTGTGGCTCCGACCGTATTATTGTCTGGAATAAGAAAACCTGTCCGAAGTGTGGTGGTATCATGAAAGATACCGAGGATGATGAGTTCTGGACGTAATTATGTATTTTTTGTTTAATCTCTTTTATAACTCAGAATTTATCGTTACTTTTGCAGACGAATAAAAAGAATCATTCATGGCATTAAAATGTGGTATTGTAGGACTGCCCAATGTCGGTAAGTCAACACTTTTCAATTGTCTGTCAAGTGCTAAGGCACAGGCAGCAAATTTTCCTTTCTGTACGATAGAGCCTAACGTAGGTGTGATCACCGTTCCTGATGAGCGACTGACAAAGTTGGCAGAACTGGTACATCCCGGAAGAATTGTTCCTGCCACCTGTGAGATTGTGGATATCGCAGGATTGGTCAAAGGCGCTTCCAAGGGTGAGGGCCTAGGTAATAAGTTTTTAGGAAATATCCGTGAGACGGATGCTATCATCCATGTGCTGCGTTGTTTTGATGATGACAATGTGGTACGCGAGGGTGGGGCACCTGTCGATCCTGTATCCGATAAAGAGATCATCGACACTGAGTTGCAGTTGAAAGACTTGGAAACCATTGAGAGTCAGATGGCTAAGACGCTCAAGGCAGCGGCTGCCGGCAATAAAGATGAGAAGGTGAAAGCCGGTGTGCTGACAGCTTATAAGGAGGTGTTGGAGCAAGGTAAGAATGCCCGTACGATCTCTTTCGATACGAAGGAAGAGCAGAAGGTGGCTCACGACTTATTCCTACTGACCAGCAAACCGGTGCTTTATGTATGTAATGTGGATGAAGCATCTGCCAAGAGCGGTAATGATTATTCCCGTAAGATTGAGGAGATCGCCAAGTCGGAAGGTGCTGAGGTACTGGTGATTGCGGCAAAGACAGAGGAGGATATCGCCTCGTTGGAAACCTACGAAGACAAGATGATGTTCCTCGAGGAGTTAGGATTGGAGGAGAGTGGTGTCAACCGTCTTATCAAGAAAGCCTATGCCCTGTTGAACCTTGAGACATTCATCACCGCCGGAGAGATGGAGGTGAAGGCGTGGACTTATCGTAAGGGATGGAAGGCTCCTCAGTGTGCCGGCGTGATCCATACCGACTTTGAGAAAGGTTTTATCCGTGCTGAGGTGATCAAATATGATGACTATATCAAATATGGTTCTGAGAGTGCAGTGAAAGAAGCCGGTAAGATGGGTATTGAGGGTAAGGAATATGTGGTGCAGGACGGTGACATCATGCATTTCCGCTTCAATGTGTAAGTGTCGTAACTACGTATCAATCAACAAATTCAGTAGTATATGAATTATTCGTTTAACTACATACAATGGAGCCCGCGGTTGGAAGCCCTCTCACTGGGTCCTTTCAGCATCCGTTGGTATTCCCTTTGCTGGCTTGTCGGACTGGCATTGGCTTATTTCATCGTACGTAAACTGTTCTACGAGCAGGATATCGCCATCCGAAAGAAAAAGGTAAAGGGGAAGTGGGAGGAAGAGAATCTCTTTGATCCACTCTTTATCTACTGTTTCCTCGGCATCCTTATCGGTGCACGACTCGGGCATTGTCTGTTCTATCAACCCGATTATTTCCTGTCATCCGGCAAGCATTTCATTGAGATGCTGCTTCCGATCCACTATCTGCCGAATGGCGGATGGAAATTCACGGGATATGAGGGATTAGCCAGTCATGGAGGAACCATCGGTATTATGATTGCCTTGTGGTTATATGCTAAGTGGTCGAAACTACCGATACTTACGATTATCGACAATATCTGTATTGCCACTCCTGTCACCGCTTGTTTCATCCGTCTGGGAAACCTGATGAACTCCGAGATTATCGGTAAGGTAACCGATGTGCCCTGGGCTTTTATCTTCGAGCGTGTCGATATGCAGCCACGCCATCCCGGACAGTTGTATGAGGCGATAGCCTATGCCATCTTCTTCTTTATCGGATGGTATCTCTACAAGAAAAAGCCTCAACGTGTGGGTACCGGTTTCTTCTTCGGACTCTGTCTTACGCTCATCTTCACCTTCCGTTTCTTTATCGAATACACGAAGGATATCCAGGAGGATTTCGAAGCCGGCATGTTGCTGAACATGGGACAGATACTCAGTATTCCGTTTATTATCTTCGGCATCTGGCTCATCGTCAGATCGTTTAAGAAGATGAAGAAATAATTACAAAACACTTTTTAAAACGTCATCATAAGGGTATTCATTCATGAATGCCCTTAATTATTTATTTTTAAACAATCTATCAGCATGGGAGACAGGAAGTTTTTGATCATCGCATTTCTAATGCTGGTCATGTCGATATCAGCAGCCAAGGTAACAGAACGGGTATACACCTCCACACAGGGTGCATTGCGTGTGCAGGTATGTAACAGCAGGATGGTTCGTATTACGAAGATGCCCACAGACCGTTTCCCTGCCGATGAACCATGGATGGTGGTGAAATATGATTTTGATGCCGTTAACTGTGATTGGTCGAAGGAGGGTGATGCCTACGTGATTAAGACTTCCGACATAATCATCAGGATAAAACCTGATCCTTGGCGTGTCACCATGAGCGATACACAGGGTAGGGTGTTATACCAGGAGATGGATGCCGTGGCGGCAGAAGAGGGTAGGGGACCGTCCACCACCTGTGTCTTACAACCCGACGAACACTTCTTTGGATTCGGTGAGAGGATGGATCAACTGGATCAACGTGGGCAGAAGATTCATTTGAATGTGGGGTTAGGCTCGGGTCCTAAACCTGCTGTCGGTGGAAAGGATATCCTGCGAGCCAACTACTGTCCGGTACCTTTCTTTATCAGTAGTAAGGGTTATGCACTGTTCTTCCATAATGCAGCTCCTACCGACTGGGATATGGGATGGACACACAACGACCGTTATACCTACAGCGCTACGGCAGGAGCACTCGACTATTACCTCATCATTGGTGAGACGATGACTTCCCTGTTGCATGATTATCAGACGCTTACGGGCGTCAGTCCGATGATGCCGCGCTCTGCCTACGGACTGCATTTAGGGAGCTACAGCGGAGGAACCTGGAGACACGAGAAGGAAGCCAATCAACAGTATAACGTAGAACTGGTGAAAAGGATGCGCAGGGAGGGTATTCCTTTCGATCTGCTGTGGCTTGACTCCACCTGGCGTACCTTCAACAAACGCTATGGCAATGGGGGCTGCTGCTTTGAGTTCCAACCGCAGTTTACCGACCCGAAGGCAATGATCGATTCTATCTATGCCAACCATGTGGATATGTTCGGACTGCATATCCGTTCTATTCTTGATGACGGCCTCAACAACACCTTATTTGAAGATGGTAAGAAAGCGGGTGTTTATATCCCCAAAGCCCGTACGGAGGGCATCGTCAATTTCTTTGATCAGAAGTCGGTTGACTGGTGGTGGGATCATGCGATGTCACGTATTACCCGTCTTGGGGTGAAGTTCGTGAAGACCGATGTGGGCAGTGCTTTGAGCTTTGCGAAGGATATGCAGCCCGATGGTCCGTTCACTGCCGCAGAGTTGCACAACCTCTTTCCGATAGCCTATGCCAAGGCTCCATATGAGAAATTCATCCAGCAGAACAACCAACGTGGTTTTACCCATACCCGTGAGGGTTATGCCGGCATCCAACGCTATCCTTT
>JAEEGL014498103.1_pt1 | contig 27021 bp, 21 predicted proteins | sample 9134231 | NCBI WGS metagenome assembly JAEEGL01 (sample SAMN16246548, study PRJNA631951) | gut metagenome | biome: gut microbiome; feature: rumen; material: fiber-attached | host: Bos | place: Iran: Karaj | collected 2018-10 | reverse complement strand
TTTTTATTTTCTAATAATTTACTCTTATATAGTGGGTGCAATCTATCCATAAAATTTTTAAACAAGCCTGATACGTTGTCAAAATAATTTGGAACTCCAAATATAATCATTTCAGATTGAAGTAGTATATCAATAATAGAATTAATATCATCATTTATAATGCACCTATCATTGTTGTGGCAATATAAACACCCTTTACAATTATCAATATTTTTATTTCTTAAAAGAATCAATTCACTATCATCTATAACTTCATTTAATTTTGTTAAAATATATTCTGTATTTCCTTTTCTATTACTTCCAGATATTAATAAAACCTTTGACATATAATTTCCTTTCTTTATATTTATTCATTATTATAAATACAACTATTCAAATAATATTCTAAATAATTCATCAAGATATTCAACTCTATTATCATATGAATATAATTCATTAAAATTACTTTTATTATAAAACTTTAATTCTTTAATTTCTTTATCATGCTTATTATTATTAAGTATGTCTATTAATTCATCTCTTGTATAAAGTGTTTTTATTTCATATAAAGTTCCAACTGGATAAAACGCTTCTAATAACTCATCTTTATTAGGATACTTTAAAAAACGTAAATTCATTTCAAACTTTGAATCATTACTAATATCAATTCCTAATTCTTCTTTAATTTCTCTTACTATGCATCTTTCATAGTCAAATGAATTATTAATAATATCTTGATTAGCTGCCATTCCACCAATTGAATTAAGTTTATTTCTATTATTTAAGATAATACATACATAATCATCAGCTGTTCTTATATAACCAGCTGAAAATAGTGACCTAACTATTATTTCTTTAGTCTTATTAGCATATACCAAATATGAATATTTAGTTTTTTTAAATCTAATTGAAGGTTCTACATCATCAATATCTATTACACAATAAATATCTCCATCATAAAATTCATTTGGATCTTTATCTTTAGAAAAATCAACCCAAAAATCTTTTACCTTTAACCTAATATCATCATCTAATATTAAATCACCCATATATATAGTTTTTAATTTTTTAATTGGTTTTATCATATTATTTCTTCCTTCTAAGTGTATATTAATAAAGATAAATTTATACATTAATTATATTACATATTCATAATAATTTCTAATATATTTTTTAAACTAAATAATATAAAAAATAGTCAAAGATTAACTTTGACTATTTTTAATTAATATAATTATGTTTATTTAGCTTTTTTTAATTATGATTTATCATAGCATTTCTAAAATCATTAATTCGTTGAATATCAGCATCTCTAGTTTCATCTGTAGCACCAGCCATGTAGTAATTATAAATAGATTCATTTGTTGGATATAGATTGTGCATATAATCAAATCTATGAGTTATACTAGATCCTGGTTGATAACTATAGAAACGATGTCTATTTAATAAACCATAGAAATATGATAATTCATAATCTTGAAGTCTTTCTTCTTCTGGAACACCAAGTAATCCTTCTAAGAAGTATGCCATTGTACCAGTTCTATCTGTACCAATTTTACAATGGAAATATACTGATTCTCCACTAATAACATCATCCATTACTCTATTTAAAGCACTTCTAAAAGTCTTATAATTGTTCAAATAATTTTCTCTATCTATTTCATAGTTTGTTATAGTTAACGGTACATAATTTGAAAGTTTTGGATCAGATTGGTTTCCTCTTAGATCAACCTCTTCAGTAATACCTAATTTCTCAAGCGATGAAACATCACTACTAGATGCAAGTCTTACACCTCTATATATTTTTCCATATTTAAGATTTCCATCAATTGTACCATCTCCATCAGTATCAACTGATAAACCACCTAAATCTCTTACATTACGTACTGCACCAGCATCTATAATTCTTCTTTCACCAAGGACTTTAACAGTACCATATATACTAGTATCATCTTTTAATTCCCAGTAGTAAGTCTCTCCTGGAATCATATTATAAATTATTCCATTAGATACTGTAACATAATTAACTTGTTCACCCTTAGTTTTAGTTACTTCATTAGATAAATAAACATTTAAATCAGCATTCATTCCAGTATCAAATCCATTTGGTCTATCACATTGATTTTTATTTGATTCACTATTTATAGGACATGATTGATATGGATTACTTGCACTGGCATCACAAGATTGACAACTATTTGAATTAAAATTATTATCCATATTTGTTTGGAATGTCGATGAGTCATTTTTCCAAGTTGAAATATTACTATAATATGTACTCATTGCATCATTTGTTGGATCAAATTCAACATGACTAGGAGTATAACTCCATTTAGCATAATATGTTTTATCAGAATTTATTAAAAGCGGTTGATTTATTTTTTCTGTGTAATTTGTATCTGTATACCAACCTTCAAAAGTTGAACCATTTTTAGTTGGGGTTGGTAAAATTCTAATTACTCCACCATTATTTACTTCAACATTTAAAATATCACTACTTGAATTATCAAATGATCCACCTAAAGAATCAAACTGAACATTATATGTTGTTATAGATGAATTATCAATTAAATAAAGTGGAACATCTATAACAGGTCTAGCTACATTTCTACTTGTATGTTCTACAGAAGAGAAATCTAAAGAAGAACTTTGTAAACGATAATAATTATTGTTATATATCTCTACCCAAATTCCGGTTCTAACAATTGAAGTATTATCTATTCTAAATGATGTATTTTCAAGTATATAATCACATTTATTTAATAATTTTGAACTTCCTGGTTGAACACCACAAGCTGTTACTATTTCGTCAGCTTTTAACATTCTAGCTGCGTAACCATTATATTCTGTAACAACATTAGTCCATTGTTCAACTGTAGGGAACTTATCTAACACTTCCTCATATTCATAATTATTTATAGTTTGAATTCCATCTGCACCTTCAAAGTTAGAATAAAATACCATTACAGCCTTTTCATCTTTTGTTTTTATATAATAGAATCTCTCATTATCTGGATTATATGTTCCATCTCCATTGACATCGCAATCAAAAGCATCACCACTTTTTATAGTTTCTCCAGATGTATTACCATATACTATTGTAGTTGTACCATATTGACCATTTGCATAATATCCAGCCTTACGACAACCAGCATTAGTAGTTCTAGCACAAGTATCAGTATGAAGTGTAGTCGCTCTACGACATAACGGAGTTACTGACCAATGAGCATATAAAACTATGTCTTCATTAATTACAATATCACTATTTATTAAATTGCCATTTTCACTATCAGTATACCATCCTAAGAATTCAGATAAAGCTCTTGTTGGTGTTGATAATTCTGTAGTTAAAAGCTTTGCTCCATGTTTTTTAGTAATATCATTTATTTGACTACCACCATTAGAATCAAAGCTAACAGTATGTATTTCTCTCTTATAATATACTTTCAACACTAAGCTTCCATCTCTATTAATGTTTCCAGAAATATTATTTTGACTATTAGTACTATCATAAGTAAAGTGATCATACGTTTTAATTATTGCTGTTGCATCAGTATCTGTTGTACCAGTTTTATAATCCGTTTCATAAAGAGAAAACTCGTTATTATCAATATTTTCTTGATAATATTCAACCTTATAAGCAGTATCAGTTCTTGGTTTCCATATAGCATATAAGTTAACAACACCACTAGTAGCTAAGTTATTAACTTCTGCTCCGTTTATTATTTTAGTACCAGTACCATCTGCTTTAGTATTCCAACTATCAAAAATATATCCTTGTACAATAAAATTATTTAAAGTTAATAATCTAGATGTATCATATACCATATCTAAATCTTCCATAGAACCTTCAGCTGTATTTTCATTTGCATTAAATCTTATCTTATATGAATTAGGACTCCATTGTGCGTATAAATCAATTGTTCCATTATATACAGAAACTAAATTTTCAACCTCTTCTTGGTTATTATATGCCGTTCCACTTCCGTCTGATTTAGTATTCCATGAAGTAAATGTATAACCCTCTCTTGAATAAGAAACATTAGTTAAATTACCTTTAACATCATAAGTAAATGTTTGATTACTCATTGTACCTTCAACATTATCACCATTCTTATTAAATATTACTTGATATTGATTTGGTGTATAATTTGCTTCAAAAGATAAATTCTTTCTTGTACCTTTATTAACTTTAACAGTAATATTTTCATCACCAGTTAAATCTGTTCCTGACCATCCTTTAAAAGTATATCCTACTTTAGTTGGATTAACTAATGTAAATGTTTCAGTTTTTTTGGTAAATGAAGTTGGATTAGTAGTTTCTGTAGTACCACCATTTAAATTATAAGTTATAGTATAAATTGTATCTTCAGCAGGAACCCATTGAGCTTCAAAACTCTTATTTCCCATAGAATTTATATTTGGTAATGTAATTGTTGAAGAAATAGTTTCATTTTCTTTCCAACCTACAAATATTTCTGTTTTATCTCCATCAGAATCTACTCTATCAAGTGGATTTGCTAAATCAAAAGATGTCGTTTCAATATTATAATTTGTAGGATTATTTAAACTACTAATCTCCTCTGGAAGTAATCCCTCATAAGTAATTGAATATTCCTTAGGAGAATAGTTTGCAACATAAGTTCTATTCCCGGTTTTATTCTCAATTACTAAATTCTTAGTTGGTTCCGCCAAGTCAGTGCCAGTCCACCCTATAAATACATAATGCTCCTTTGTAGGTTCAACCAACTTAATATTATCTGTTATTTTATATGTAGTAGGATTATTAGTAGCTACATTTCCACCATTCAAATCATAACTAATAGTATATTCATCAGCTACTAATCTAGCTACTAATTTGGTATCTTCTGTAATAGGTTTAGAAGGATCAAAATCACTACCATCCTCATAAACCCATTTATCAAACGTATACCCAGTTTCTGTTGGTGTCTCCAAACCACTTATTATATCCCCATAATTATTAATAATCTCTTTTTCTTTACCATTAATAGTAACAGTAACAATCATCTTATCTAATAACTCTATATCACTTTTTAATAATATATTAAATGAATATAATGTAGCTCTTACAATTACAGGAGTTAATACTAATCCAGAGATAATCAACACAGATATTTTTGATATCTTCTTTTTATTTCTGTCTTTATCTATTAGAATACAAGTAACAAAACCAACACCTGATACAACTAACAATACAAAATAAATACTTATTCTATCCCCAGTCTTAGGATTAATAACAATTTCTTTTTCCTTCTCCTCTGTATCATCCAAATATTTTATTTTAAATGTTACTTTAGAAGCTTGTTCTCTCTTAGATAAATCATTCAATTCGTTTTTATAAACGGCTTTAACAGCTAAATCAAATGATCCATTAGCTTTTAAATTATAGTTTTCATGTTTATCATATTCATATGCAATATACTCATTATTATTATCATCAGTAATAGAAAGTATTGTTACATCTTTATCCATATTGCTTTTAATACTTATATCATATTTTACAAAACCATATAGTTTATGAAAAGTAATATTATTCGTTGCTTCATCTTTACTAGAACCAAGAATGTCACCAGTAACATCATCTGATTTATCAGTTATTTTTATACTATCTATTTCAAGTGGTAAACTCTCAGCTATAGCTATAATGTTAGCAAATAAAGTCCCAACAAATACGATAAAAAAAACTATTGCCAATAACCTTTCTTTAATTAGCTTTCTTTTCTTTTTCATGCTTATACCACCTTATTTTCCGATACTATTGTATACTAACATGATTATATCAAAGTAATATTTTTTCTTCAATACTCGTACCATTTTTTCTCAAAAAAAAACATTCAATTATATTGAATGTTTATTTTATTAGTGATATACCAGTCATTTCCTCTGGTATTGGCAATTCTAACAATTCTAACATAGTAGGTGCAATATCTGCTAATTTCCCATCTCTAAGTTCTATTCCTGCTTTAGTTATAATACAATGTACTGGATTAGTAGTATGACTAGTAACAGGTTTATGATTCTCGTCCCACATAACATCACAATTACCATGATCAGCTATTATTAATAATACACCATTTAAAGACATAACTTTATCATATATCTTCGTTAAACATTTATCCATATGTTCTACAGCTTCCTTAGCAGCTTCATAAACTCCCGTATGTCCTACCATATCTCCATTAGCTAAATTCATTATAGTAACATCATAATTACCTACTTCCTTTAAGAAATTATCCGTTACTTCATAAACACTCATTTCAGGCTTTAAATCATAAGTTGCTACTTTAGGAGATGGAATTAATATCTTTTTCATATCATCATATTCTACTTCTTTACCACCGTCAAAGAAGAAAGTAACATGTGGATATTTTTCCGTCTCCGCTATTCTCAATTGGCTTAATCCCATTTCGTGTAAATAATCTACTAAAATATTTTTTAAATCTAAATCATTAAAAGCATGTGGACAAGTAACAGTTTCCGTAACTGGATACATAGTTAATACTTTTAAATTATCAAAATGCTTAACCTCTAATCCCTTCTGATTAGCTTCACTCTCATATTCATTAGGATTAGATAGCAAAGTAAACATTTCTCTTAATCTATCTTTACGAAAATTAAAAGCTATTATCCCATCATTATCTGCTAGCGGCATTGAATCGATAATACCAGGAACAACAAATTCATCAAATACACCCTTGCTATAATTATCTTCTACTAATTCTTTATAACTACTATATTTAGATCCTTTACCATAAACAATTGCATCATAAGCCAGTTTTAACCTGTCATAATTATTATCTCTATCCATCCCATAATAACGCCCCGATATAGTATTAATTTTTCCAACACCTAAATCTCTAATCTTCTCATTTAATTGATCTAAATACTTTAAAGCACTCTTTTCATAAGTATCTCTTCCATCTAAACAAATATCGAAATAAACATTATTTATTCTGTTCCTCTTACACATCTCTAATAAAGCCAAAACATGATTAATATGCGAATGAACACCACCATCACTTAATAATCCAAATATATGTAGATTACTATTATTCTTCTTAACATGTTCTAAAACACTTAAGATTTCCTTATTATGATAAAAAGATTCATCATCTATTGCTGCCGTAATTGTTTCAAGCGGTTGCATAGCAACCCGACCAGATCCCAAATTCATATGCCCAACTTCACTAGTTCCCATTTGGCCTTCTGGAAGACCAACTGCTTTTCCACTGGCCTGCAAAATAGAATGTGGGTACTTATTTAATAACATATCAAATGTAGGCTTAGAAGCATTTAAAAATGCATTACCATCACTTTCTTTTCTATATCCACAGCCATCCAATATACACAAAACTACCGGCTTACTCATTTTATCCCCTCTTTCGTTTACTTTCTGTTCCCATTTTATTATCTAATACTCTTTTTATTACTGTACCAGTTGCTATAGCTACAATCTTCTTTATTATCTTTTTACTTGTTTTTTCTTTTACTTTCTTTTTCTTACTCATATCTATTATTCCTTATCTAATATTTAAATACTTCTAAAGTATATATTGCATACTCTCTATACGTTACATTACCATCACTATTTCTATCATATTTTCTATATAAAGCCCAACCATTAGTATTAGAAGAATACATTGTCTTTTCTCCTATAGCTAGTTGAGATACTGTTAAAACAAATGATTCTTTTGAATTTTTAGGCCATTCTTCAGTAAATAACTTATTATACAAATCTATTATGAGTTTATATTCATAATCTGTTAATTTTAAAGAGTTATTTTCTTTTCTTGGGTTACACGCTATCTCTCGCGAACAAACCTCATCCACATCACTTACTAAGTCTCTATTTTCATCTAACTTAATATAATAAGACGATTTAGGATCTTCCTCTCTCTTATAACCCAATTCAAAACTTTTAAAAGCAGTTAATTCTTTTTGAGTTCCTACTGACTCATCTTTATCAACCGCTTCCGTAGCTTTCTTTTTTTTCTCTTTTATTATCTTTTTAGCTTCACTAGTATCGATACTCTGTACTCTTTTTTTATCCATTCCTGTAATAACAAACATAGCAACAATAAGCCCAATAATCATTAATACACTAGCTATTATACCTTTAATATTTCTTTCGTCTTTCATAATATCATCACCATTACTAATACATCTAACACTATTATTTTATCATATTTTTTTTAATTGTTTCTAATATTCTTTAGTAAATCCTTGCCTTCTCCAATTATCAAGTATATAATAAACTAATTGAAAAGTGAGGGGAAAGAAATGGCCAAACAAAGAAAAATTAGTTATGAACAATTCTTAGCGGGAGTTTTAATACACTATCAAGAAATTGATAATCAAGAATTAAGCATAATGATTAAATTTTTTGAGAAAATGACGGGAACTAAAATAGAGGGAGAAGTACTGAGTAGAATACTTGAATACATCGACCTTTCTGCTGAGCAGAAATTTACTCTAAGACAAAAATGTTCTCTAAACTCAAGAATATGTGTGGGTCAAAGTTCAAACTCTATAACATTAGAACAATATCTTAACCAAATCGCCGGAGAAGAGATTTTATCATTCTTTAGAAACTTTAACAAAGAAGAATTCTCCGAATTCAAAAAAGAAGCTTTATCTCCAAAAAAACACCAAATCATCTTAGAAAAAGCCGAAGTATTGCTAATATCCCCAGATCAAGAAGATAAACAAGAATTAGAAAATCACGGATATCATAACATATTACATTTTCAAGATATGGAAACAGCTGATGATTTCTTTAAAAGAAACAATTATAAAGAAGTAAACAAATTTCATATAGTCATCATCAATTCCAAATGTGAAAGCAAACAAAACGGCCTAAAAGCAACAATATATGGTCTGAAAGCAAAACACAATGTTATCCTAGTACACTTAGAAAAAAACCCAATAGCAGGTAATGTCAGAACAATGATGAATGATTACCATAACAAAAGATGTTGGGAAATAACAGGTTCATTTACTGATATACTAGATAGAGTAACTGAAAACGCTATTCTCAACAAAATAATAAGTAGAAAAAGTCTAACTATCAGCCCTCCACTAATCGAACAGCGAAACACCCTATCAGTACCCAAAACAAAAATGAATTTAAGAATTCTATTCTTAACTACAGAACCAATTATTTCTTACGCAACAGATATTTGCCAATATACTGGTCTAAACATTTCCTTTCAAGATAGTAAAAACATCAAAGATAAGATAGGAGATTATGAAATAATAATTGCCGGCGGAAAAAACTCCGATAGAATGGATTACTGGTCACGCTATCGAATTACTACTCTATCACCATTGCCATTAAACCTTTTGATCGGATGGTCTGGAACCCCAATAATAGAAGCTGACGAAGATGATATTAATAGATATTACGGGTCGACAATAATGCTCGATTATTATTTAGGCGGCCCACTTGCAACTGATAATTTAAGCGGATATAAAGAATTCTCAAAAGCTGAAAGCATGTGCGGCTTTATTAGATGCAATTATAACGAAAGACCAAAGATTAACAACTTAATATCTCAAGTAATTGGAGTAATCTCAGCCGCCGTATCACTCTATAACGAACAACTGAAAAAAACAAACCAAGAAATTCAAAATCTGCACTCAAAAAGCGCAGAACAACTAAACACCGAATATATTCAAATAATGAAAGCTGAAAAAGAAAGGCAAAGAAAAGATCTCGAACCAATAAAACAACATGATCACATGGTCGAGTATGCTAGAAGATATATAGGTCTAAAAAAAGCCGGCCTCGCTCCTACTCTTCCTCAAGGATTAGAAATTGAAGAATTAATAGAGGAAACTGGAAAAGAAACAGATGGGAAAAGCAAAATAAAAATAATTAATAAAAATAGCCAAGGACAAATAATCTGCATTCTTTATGTTGGCTTATGGAAAAACCCCGATAAAGTTTTGAAGAATTATCGACTTCTTGGCATACAAATTCCAGATGAAAATGGAAATTTATTAGAAACGAAAAAAATCGCACTAAATACTAGAATATATGAACAAGGAAGTCGTTTTGTTCCAAGCCAAGAAGAAATAAAAAGATTTAGAGAAACTCAACTAAAAATGCTCTGTCTACCAAAAGACCCAGAGCAATTAATTCCCGAGGATGATGGTTTATGTTTTGTAAAAAGAAGGACGCGTAGTACTCAATAACTATAGCATCCTTTTTCTTTTGACTTAATAGCATCCCCCTTGTTTACTAGCTCTTTTCCCGTCGATTCCATATTTCTGCATATATCTATTTTTTCTAAATCCGTCTCTCCTTTTATAACATAGTCATTATAATAATTAATATAACAATCAATCACATCTTTACTATAAAAGAATGTCTCTGAATCAACCAACCAAGTATCACCCGATTGAAAGTCAAACTCCTCAAAAGAATAATTATCATACTTACAATACTTATATTCCTTAACGACAATAATTCTAGTATTAATCGTTATAAATAGATTATTAATAGCCATTGCCACACAAGGAGATACCAAAAAAGTAACTAATAATAAAACTCCTAAATACCTTCTAACTTTTCTGCTACTTAATAAATAACTAATTAACAAAGACAATACTACAGCCACTATTATTAATAACACTGAAGCAGTCCCCGTTTTAGGATTATTAACCTCTTCATATGGCAAACTATTATTATAAAAAGTTATACTAGTATTATGTTCTTCACCATATTTTCCCTCTTTAAATAAATCATCCGGTATTTCCTTTGCATAAGTAACTACAACATAGACAATCTTCTCTCCACCGGCAATTGCTACTTTATTATTATTTTCATAAATATATTCATATTTAATATATCCATCTGTACTTTTATCACTAGAACTTAAAGTATAATCCTCATGTCCATTATTATTTAATAATACTTTATATTTAACATAGTCCCCAACATGTTTAAACTCTATATTAAAATCTATCTTAAGACCACTATTAGTAGGTTCTTTTTTTATTACTACCTCATCTGTCTTTTCTACCAATGTCACTTCTTTAATTAATACACTATCATCAGCACTAACTATTCTTATAAACAACCCCATCAAGATGACTAAAAAAGCAAAATATTTGTTTTTCATTTATCATCACCTACTATAATAATTATAACATAGATTTCTAAATACAATTATCTCTTTAAGATATATCTAATCACAAAATAAACACTATATAATTATATCCAAACATTCCAAAAACTTACAGGCATACGAAGTAACCACCAAAGAACATAATAAAAAGCAACTAGCATTAATAAACTCAAACAGATTACAATCAAAGAATATATTATCGCTGCAACTAAATTAGTTCCTCCTTTATTAGCCACTAATTCTTTCAAAGCATCTGAACTAATTCCCAAATTTCTTTGTTTAATTCCATTAATAGCATCTCGCGCCTCATTTAAATACATCTCGTTAAAAGAAAAAGCTAGAATAAACGTTAAAACAAAATAAACCATAATTCCTATTAGTGGCACAAATGGTAAAACCAAAAGTATTATAAAGTATTTATAACTTTTTCTATATAACATATAGGCATTAGGATACATAAGCATATAAACATTAAACTTTCTAGAAACAAATTTATCATAATTTTTTCCGACATAAACTCGTAATAATTCCTCATCAAAATTATTTTCGCCCTTTAGTGACATCCCACAATTACGACAAAACTTATCACCCTCTACTATATTGTTTCCACAATTATTACAAATCATTCAATCACCACCTACTATATTTATTATATAATATACTACAAAACTAAGAAAAAAACTTTAGATTTCTTTACTTAGAGGCATCAAAAATGGTATAATGAAATCATTATAATACTTGTACAAAGTACGGTATATAATAATGCCATCACTAAAAAGTGTCGAAATTGATATCAATCGAAACATATGGCACAGGATATCACGGTAGTATAATCGTTAGGTATACTTATATCACATACAAGTAATGGAGGATAGAATATGTGTGGAATCGTCGGCTATAATGGCAAAAAAAAGGCTGTAGATATTCTCTTAGATAGTTTATCTAAACTGGAATATCGCGGTTATGATTCAGCTGGTATAGCAATTAGAGACAAAGAAATCGAGGTTTACAAAGCTAAAGGGAAGTTAGCCAATCTAAAAGAAAAACTCGAAAAAAAGAATTTAAAGGGAACAATTGGAATAGGTCATACTAGATGGGCCACTCATGGAGAGCCTAGCGAAAACAACGCTCACCCTCACACATCCAATGATGGAAGTATTACACTAGTTCATAATGGAATTATTGAAAATTACCAAGAACTAATTCAAAAACTAGAAAAACATGATTACAAATTTTATAGTGAAACCGACACAGAAGTACTCGCAAATATTATAGACTACTACTATAAAAAGTATAAAATGGGTCCTATTGATGCTATTAATAGAACCATGGTTAGAGTTAGAGGTTCTTACGCTATCGCGGTAATGTTTGAAGAACATCCCGACGAAATATGGGTTGCCAGAAAAGACTCTCCAATGATAATTGGCCAAAACGAAGATGGAACCTATTTAGCATCAGATGTACCAGCCATTTTAAAATATACTAACCAAGTATATTATATAGACAATTTAGAAGCTGCTTGCTTAAAAAAGGATCAAGTAACATTCTACGACTTAAATGGTGATACAATAGAAAAAGAATTAACTACAATTAAATGGAATGCCGAGGCAGCCGAAAAAGAAGGCTACGAACATTTCATGTTAAAAGAAATCTTTGAACAACCAGACGTTATAAAAAAGACTATTAATTATTATATTCAAAATAACAAAATAGACTTAAGCAAATCAGGCATCACTAAAGATGTATTAAAATCTTTTAAAGAAATATATATTATTGCCTGTGGCTCAGCCTATCACGTTGGAATTAATGCCCAATATATATTTGAAGAACTAGCTAGAATACCCGTTAGAGTAGAAATAGCTTCCGAATTTAGATATAGACATCCAATATTAGATAAAAAAGGATTAGCAATTATAATAAGTCAATCAGGTGAAACCGCTGACTCTCTAGCAGCACTTAGAGAAGCAAAGAAACAAGGTGTTAAAACATTAGCTATCATAAATGTTGTTGGTTCATCAATTGCTAGAGAAGCAGATTATGTCTTATATACAATAGCCGGACCAGAAATTGCAGTTGCAACAACAAAAGCATTCAGTGCCCAACTAATAGTATCTTATATACTAGCCATAGAAATGGCTCATATTAGAAGAAAAATTAACGCCAAATTGAACTTAGAACTTATAAAAGAAATTCAAACATTACCAGATAAAGTTCAATATATTTTAGACAATCTAACACATAGCGTTCAAAAAATATCTAGTGAATTCTCATACGTTCATGACGCGTTCTATATTGGAAGAAACTTAGATTATGCTATATCTCTAGAGGGAAGTTTAAAACTAAAAGAAGTAAGCTACATCCATAGTGAAGCTTATGCAGCTGGAGAATTAAAACATGGCACGATCAGCTTAATAGAAGATAAAACTTTAGTAATAGGAGTCATTACTCAAGAAGAAGTATATGAAAAAACAATTAGTAACTTAGTAGAAGTTAAATCAAGAGGAGCCTTCATCATAACAGTTAGCTCTGATAACTTAGATGTAGATAAAGTTTCAGATTATTCAATAAAAATTCCTGAAACTAATAAATACTTCTACCCTTCTCTAACAGTTATACCATTACAATTATTGGGCTATTACATAACAATAGCTAGAGGACTAGATGTTGATAAACCTCGTAACTTAGCTAAATCAGTTACAGTAGAATAAAAAAATTAGACTATCGTCTAATTTTTTTTCATTAGTTTTCAGATGGATCAAATTCAACTGGTTGATAAACAGTACCAGTAAACCAAACTTCTCCACTATTCTTATCTCTCACCAAATACATATATGGTTTATTAACTGTAACATTTATAAACTTAAGAGGAACATCATAATCATGTTCAAATCCACAGCCAGTAGAGCCAGCTCCACCAACAGCAACAGCTGCTGCTGCTTTGATTCCTTCATTACTAAATTCTATATTTGCTTTATGCAATGCCGGATCTATATATTCTTTTTCACTAGTCATTTTAGATAGATTTGCCTTTTTTGAATCAAATATATCAGTAACTCCCATTTTATTTAAATCACCAATTAAATCCAATTCATATTCCATCTTAAACATTGGAATAAAGCCATTAACTATCGTCATATATCCTTCTTCAAAGCTATTTAAAGAAATATCTTTAAGACTATTAATATATGCATTTAACTTACTAGCATTAATACTATTAACAAAGTTGGCTAGTTTTTCTTCCTTTGGCATTATACCAACATATTGTAAAGTAATTCCATCATATTCTTTTAAATCTTTAGCAAAAACTTTTACATCATCATCATCATAAAATAAGAAATCAGTAGAACCACTTACGTGTTTATAATTAGAATCTAACTCTTTTATAAACTTATCAACAAACTTGTTAGAATCATCTGGATAATCTTCCTTACTGCTAAATTCTCTACACTCTTTACCCTCTTTAGAATTCATCCAATCTGTATACTCTTTTTTAATTGTAGTTCTTATATTATCTTCACCAAGCGTCTTAACTGCATCATATTTATTGGCAATTGCCATTACTTCTACTGATTTAGCTTTTTTAGAAGAGTTATCAAATTCTACTGGCGTATAGCCAACTGATTCTAGTGGCTGAACAAACTCTCCAGATGAATTATACTCCGTACCATATTTACTCATATCCTTAGTAATCTTAACTTGTTCATGCAAGAAGTCAACACTATATGTTTTCGCATTATCTCCATGAGCTTGAATCTTATTTACCCATTCCATATCAATAGCTAAAGCATTTACTAAGAAGAAATCATTATTGCTAACATCATCAACCAAAGAAGGAATCATTCCCAAAGTCTTATCTTTAATCCATTTATTTATTAAACTAGCATTTTTAAAATCATCATATACTACCTCAGCACTATATTTATCTTTCAATAAATCAACATAATCATTCTTAATACTGTCTCTAAATGAATTCTTTACAAAGAATGCATTAGCAAAAGACATATTCTTACTATTAGTATATTTTTTAGCTACATAATCACCAATAATAGCATCTAATTGTGCCTTAGAATCACCATCAGCTCCTTCAGCCAACATTTCTAAAGCATATTTAATTGATAGTGGACTATAAACTTTATTTTCTTCTTTATTTTCTATTTGTAAGAAATGTATATCAAAATTCTCTAATCCATTACCTCCCAGTCTATATTCTGATTTCAGTTCAGGACTAGATACTTTTGATTCTTGTTTTTTATTATCTTTTTCTGTATTACTATCATCATCTTTTCCATTACCAAGATAATATATTACTCCCCCTAGACAAGCGATAATAATTAACAAAACAACTATTAATGCTAAACCATTACTTTTTTGAATTTTATCACTACCATCTTTTTCTTTTTCAACTTTTTCTACTACTTCTTCTTGTTTTACATCTTCTATTTTATCTTTTTCTTTCATCAAACACCTCTATAATTATATTTTATATCCATCTTTTAAATATTCATTAATCTCTTCTTTAGGTAATAAATATTCAAACATACCATCTGCCCCATTAGAAATATCATACTTAGCAATCATTAAATGCATTCCAGTACTATCATATCCCCAATTACTATCACCAGATAACTTATCTTTAATAACCTCTTCATATTGATCATTAAGATTATTAAATCTCTCATCGTTTCTTAATTGCTTTAAAAAGAAATCAGACATTATTTTTTTACACTCACTAACATTAAGACAAATATCATCCAGCTTTAATATTTTTCCAGTATTAGTTGACAAATTATAGTATTCCTTACTATTCCAAGCCACACCTCCCATACTACCATCAGTTGTTAATACAAAAGATATTACATCATAAGATACTAGCATTTCTGAAAAACTATATATGACGCCATACTCATATGAATCGTCTACCTTATCACTATTATATTCATAAATCTGCTCTTGAGCTTGATTATTAACATCTATAAATTTTTCTTCTACTATACCTTTCAAATAAGAAATTATCTTTTCTTCTATCTTCTCATCAATCGTTATTTTATTAGGATATTTAATCACGTTAGTAATTTTTAATTTACCATTATCACTAATAAATTCTTTTTTATCTTCAGCATAAGATATTTCTATTTTACCTAAATCAATAATTTCTTCCTGTTTAGATTCTTCTTTTTTATTATTTTTTTTCTCAACAACTGGCTTTTTTACACTATCATAGTAAAGATTTCCTAGATAATTACCCAGGAAAGCCACAAAGAATATTGCTATTACAAATAAAATCTTTTTCATTAGACTCACTCTATCCTAACCACATTATAACATATATTATTTTTTAGTAATTATTAATTTTCGACAAAAATATTTTTAGCTTTTCGTCTTTAGGATTATCAAATATATCTTTGCTTGTCCCTTCTTCTTTAACAACACCATCACTTAAGAAAACCACTCTAGTACAGAAGTTCTTAATAAAATTCATTTCATGAGAAACTATTAGCATTGTCATTCCTTCCTTTGCAAGTTTTCGCATTAAGTTAGTAACTTCTCCGATCATTTCTGGATCTAAAGCACTAGTTGGTTCATCAAATAAGATTATATCCGGATTCATTATTAAAGTTCTAACAATGGCTACCCTCTGCTTCTGACCGCCAGATAATTGATTAGGATAAAGATTAGCCAAATCTTCTAAATCTATTTCCTTTAATAACTTCCTAGCCTCCTTAATTGCTTTCTTCTCAGTCATAAGTCCTAATAATATTGGGGCTAAAGTAATATTTTCCAATACAGTCTTATGATTAAACAAATTAAATTGTTGAAAAACCATACCTATTTTTCTTCTAGTATCAGTATGAGACTTATCATCAACAATATTATTACCATTTAATATTACTTCTCCTGAGGTAGGAATCTCTAACATATTAATACATCTAAGTAATGTTGACTTCCCACAACCAGAAGGACCAATAATACCTATTATATCCCCCTTTTTTACTTGCAAATTAATATCTTTTAATACCGTTTTTTTACCAAAACTCTTCTTTAAACTCTTAACTTCTAGCATTATTTAACCTCTTTTCCATAGCACTAATTAAATTACTTAAAGCAACTGTTATTATTAAATAAATAATTGCTATTAGAGCTAATGGGAAGAAATAATCATAAGTACGAGAAGCAATTATATCTGAAGCCTTAGTTAATTCTACAATTCCTATATAAGCTCCTATCGATGTCTCTTTAACCAACGTAATAAACTCATTACCTAAAGCTGGCAATATATTCTTTATTGCTTGTGGTAGTATTATCTTGTTCATTATTGGAAAATAACTAAGTCCTAAAGCATATCCCGCTTCCCATTGACCTTTATCTATAGAACTAATACCAGCTCTAATTATTTCCGATACATATGCTCCACTGTTTATTCCAAAAGCCATAATACCAACTAATACTATATTAATATTAGTTTGTTTAAATATTACATAATATATAATCATCAATTGTAAAGTAGAAGGCGTTCCCCTTATTAAATCTACATAGCCTTTACTTATAGCACTCATTATTTTTAATTTACCAGTATTCTCATGAATATTTCTAGTTATTGCGCTTATTGCCCCCAATAATATTCCTATGATAACTGCTCCTAATGCAATAATAATAGTATTCTTTAAACCTTCTAAAATGTATTTATACCTTCCATCATATATTACACTGTTATAGAATCTCTCTTTTATTCCATTTCCTTTATTTGTCTTCTCTTCCACCCCCATATGCTTTAACAAATACTTATCTATTTCTCCAGACTCTTTTAAATCCTTAATAACTTTATTACAAGCATCTAATAATTCTTTGTTGCCTTTCCTTACTATCATTCCATAACTATCAACAACTAATGGTTCTTCTAACATTTCCATTTCTTTAGTCATCAACTTCGTTGCGGGTAACTCATCCATTACTACCGCTTCTACTTTGCTATCTTTTAAATCCTGTATAGCAGCTAAGAACTTCTTTTCTCTTATTATATCTATATTTGGATAGTTTTCCGTTAAATAAGTATCTGCTACCGAACCAAGTTGTACGGCAACTTTATGAATTTCCGAAATATCTCTGTATCCAGAAATAGTATTAACTACAACTACTTGTTTAGAATCAGAATAACTAATCGTAAAATCTACTTCCCTTTGTCTTTCTTCAGTAAAAGATATTCCTGCAGCACCAATATCACTCTTTTCTGTCTTTACTTCACTAATAATAGAATCAAAAGCAACATCTTTTATAATTAATTCTTTATCTAAATATTCTGCTATCTTTTTAGCTATATCAATATCTACTCCAACTATTTCTCCATTAGAATAGTATTCATATGGAGCAAAACCAGCTTCCGTAACTAAAACTAGATTCCCATTTTTTTTACCACAACCAGTTACAAAAAACATAATTATTAATAACATAATTATTATTTTTTTCTTCATATTATCACTCACGTTCTATAAGCAAAAATGGAAAAGCATTTAAGCTTTTCCATTTAATGCTTCTTACAATTCTTATAATATAATCATAGCAGCTGTTAAAATAACTACATTTACTATCGCAATAGTAATTATTACTTTAGCTACCCACTTTAACCAAGTAGTATATTGAACCTTAGCAAGTTCTAATCCACCCATTATAGCTCCACAAGTAGGAGTAAATAGATTAACTAATCCATTTGCTGCAACCATTTCCATAATAGTTGTTTCAACAGAGAATCCTAGTTCATGTGCTAATGGCCCCATAATAGGAGTAGAAAGTGATGCTAAACCACTTGAAGATGGAACCAATACAGAAAGTCCAACATGTAATATATAGTTTAACGGTGCAAAAACAGTTTTAGATACATTACTTAATCCTTTAGCAGCATTGAAAATAATATAGTTATCTAAATGGGTTTGTGTCATAAGTACTGAAGCACCTCTTGCTATTGCAATAACCAAGATAACACCAACCATATCGTCAGCACCATCAACAAATGTATCAACAAATTCATGTTCACTCATTCCATTAACAACACCTAAAACAATAGTCATTATTAAGAACCATAATGTTGATTCTTGGAAATACCATTGACCTAATGGATACCCTGTAATAAAGGCAAAGAACTTACCTTTAGCAAAAAGATTAATTCCAAAATCTTCCCAAGGAATAAATCCTATAATCATAATTACAAAAGTTAAGAAGAATAAACATAAAGTTAATTTTTGCATACCTGTTAATTTAGGAACACTCTTGTTATTTCCCTCTTTAGGAGCATAAGTATCTTCCATATCTTTTCTTTCTTGTAATGATAAGAAAGTAGATCCTTTATCTTTAATTACTTTTTTAGCATATAACATAACAAATATTGTTGATATTATATATGTTGTCAACCATAGTACGACACCTATCCCAATTATATGTGCTTGATTAACTTTAATACCAGTTGGTAATGCATCAATTGCAGCACCAACTGCAAATGGATTAATAGTTGATCCAAGAACACCTGAACCAGCTCCAAGTAATACTACTGAAGAAGCTACTAAAGTATCCATACCAGCTGCAACCATTGCCACACTTAATAAAGCATAGAAACCAACAGTTTCTTCTAGCATTCCATAAGTTGTTCCACCAACTGAGAACACAAACATTAATATCGGAATCAATATTAATTCGCGTCCTTTTAATTTCTTAATTAATACTTCAATACCAGTTTCTAAAGCTTTTGTCTTTGTAACTACCTTTAAAAAAGCACCAAGTATTAATACAAACAAACAAATATCAATAGCATCAGCGAACCCCAAAATGGGTGCCAACAAAGTTTGTGCTAGTGATGCCCTTTCTACACCACTTCCATCAATTAATGCTTTAGCAGCATCAAATTTTGCTTCTGGCAAAAGCCAAGTTATTATAGCCAGAACGAATGTAAGAATTAAAATAATTGTGAAAGCTGATAACGTAAGAGATCTTTTTTTATTCTTCTTACGCGATGCTTGCTTTCTCGTCTCCTTATCTGCTCTATCCATCTCTTTCTCTTCCTCCTTTATGATAGTACAAATATATCTATTAATTACCATGGTAATAATAGCTTCTTTTAGGGAAACAATACGTCATATATCTCCCATTTATAAACCCTCTATTGTTTTTTTAATGTTTCATACATAATTGCTTTAATAGTATGCATTCTATTTTCAGCTTCTTCAAAAACTCTTGAATGTTCAGATTCAAAAACCTCATCAGTTACTTCCATTTCTTTTAGTCCAAACTTCTCATATATATCTTTACCAATTGATGTCCCAATATTATGAAAAGATGGTAAACAATGTAAGAAAATAGCATTTTTCTTAGCATTTTCCATAACTTTCATATTAACTTGATATGGTTTTAAAAGCTTAATCCTTTTCTCCCATAATTCCATTGGTTCTCCCATTGATACCCAAACATCAGTATATATAGCATCAGCATCTTTAGTTCCCTTCATAATGTCTTCTGTTAAAGTAACAGAACCACCAGTCTCCTTGCATATTTCTTTACAAGTTTTAACCAAAGACTCTTCTGGAAATAATTCTTTAGGAGCGCAGCAAGTAAAATTCATTCCTAATTTAGAACATACAACCATTAAAGAATTACCAACATTATTTCTAGCGTCACCACAGAACACTAGTTTTCTTCCTTTTAAAGTCCCAAATTCTTCTTTAATAGTCATTACATCTGCTAACATTTGTGTAGGATGAAATTCATTCGTTAAACCATTCCAAACCGGCACTTTTGAATAATCCGCCAATTCTTGAACAATTGCTTGTTCAAAGCCACGATACTCTATACCGTCATATATTCCAGCTAATACCCTAGCAGTATCTGCAATTGTTTCTTTTTTACCAAGTTGTGATCCAGTAGGACCTAAATATGTTACTTCCATACCCAAGTCTTTAGCCCCAACTTCAAAAGAACATCTAGTCCTTGTCGAATCCTTTTCAAAAATAATAGCTATTTGTTTTCCTTTTAGATAATTATGAGGAGTTCCTTCATGTTTCATCTTTTTCAATTTAGCCGCTACTTTTAATAAATGTTCTATCTCTTTAGGAGTAAAATCCAATAGTTTCAAGAAATCGCGGCCTCTTAAATCTACCATTCTACGTCCTCCCTCTCTAAAGGCATGCTCATACATCTAGGTCCCCCACGTCCACGTGATAATTCAGCTCCATGTATCTCAATTACTTTTATTCCTTCTTTTCTAAGAACATCATTAGTTACATTATTTCTATCATAAACAATAACAACTCCTGGTGCTATACATAAAGTATTAGATCCATCATTCCATTGTTCTCTTTCAGCAGCAACCTTATCCCCACCAGCACATGGTATTAATTTAACCGGATGATTTAAATATCTTTCTAATATTTTATCCAACGAAGCATTAATCTCATTTACTATCAAATCCTCAGTAGTATTAGGTTGTGTTCCTTCTTTTATTTCAAACACTTGTAAAGTACCCATAATACCTGGATGATATGTAAAAGTATACTTATCAATTTGTGTAAATACTGTATCTAAATGCATAAAAGCTCTACTTTCTGGAATACTAAAAGCTAAAACAGTATCTATTTTACAATCTGGAGCTTTAAAGAAATTCTTAGCTAGTTGATCTATAGCTTGAGCTTTAGTTCTTTGTGAAATACCAATAGCCACTACATGCTCATTAATATTTAATAAATCTCCACCTTCTGTACTCCAAGAATACTTTCTATTATAGTATTTAGATACATTTTTATAATCGGGATGATACTTAAATATATATTCAGCATAAATACATTCTCTATTTCTAGTTACTGAATACATACGATGTAAATCAATCCCCTCACCAACACTCGCAAAATTATCTCTAGTAAAGTATAAATTTGGCATTGGTGCTGCAATAAACTTATCAGGAGTATTAACAAAATCTTCCAAAGTATCACTATCATTTTTAGTAATCTTAGGAATCTCACTTATTTGAATTCCTTCCATTGTTTTTAAAACCAATTTCTTATTAGTTTTAATATTCATTAAATATTTATAAACTAATCCCCTATACTTATAAGAATTAATTCCAGCTTCATCCATAAATTGTTCAACAAACTGATTTTTTATCTCTTCACTTATGTCTAAAACCTCTGTCATTAAATCTTCCAAATATACCACTTCTACACCATTATCGGCCAATGCTTTAGCAAATCCATCATGTTCTTGCTGTGCATCTGGTAAAAAAGGTATATCATCAAATAAAAGTTCTCCTAAAGTATCAGGTGTTAAATTTAATAATTCCTTACCTGGTCTATGTAGAAGAACTCTTTTTAATTTCCCTATTTCACTAGTAACATGTATGCCACCCATCATATATTCCTCCTATTCTAAATATATTATATCACTTAAACATATACAAATAAAGGACAAAAAAAATCTAAAGTTATAATTTAATAACTTCAGATTCTTCTCCTTCTCCTTCTCCAAATTTTAATTCTTCAATTTGATTAATATCTATTCCATATTCTTCTAAATAAATATCTTGACAACTAAGTGTAGTTACTTTAGCATCACTTAATCCCAATAACTTTTCTACTTTTTTAACATCTTCTTCACTAGGACCTTCTATCTCTAAATAAGTAGGAATTAAAGGCCAAGTATCTATATCTATCTCTATATGATCTAAATAATAACGTGTTCTAAGATTTTCTTGATAAGCTTTAGGAGTATATCCCATTATATGTAATAATTGATTAGTTTCTTCAAAATCAGACACTACTATTTCTAACTCTTTAGTACCAGCTATATCCTTACTTTCAATATTCTTATAAGTTAGAGTGGTCTCTTCACCATTATTTCTAAGTCTTATCCACTCATTTTCTCTCTTGGGCATAAAATCATACACATATCTTCTCTGATGCCAATCTCCAACTTTTTTAGCACCTAATTCTTCTAATTTCTTTATTACTTCCTCTTTGTTAATCTCTAATACTCTTTCTTCAATTTCTGTTTTCATAATATACCTCCACTATTATTGTATCAAACCTTTATAATACTTCCAAGCTAAAACCCTCAAAACCGCTCTATCAAGTAAACCAATATCTATTTCATTATTATTAATAGCATCTTTTATCTCATTCATTCCCTCTAAATAATCTGTAATTATTATTAAATCATTACCAGCTATTAAAGCTTTTATACTAGGCTTATCTTGATACACTTTTATCGCATCCATATACAAATCATCAGTTACTATTACGCCTGTATAATTAAGATTATTTCTCAATATATTATGTACTTTTAATGATAATGAAGCTGGAATTTCATCTTCTATATTAGTCATTATATTATGATTTACTAATATACACTCTGCCCCCGCATCTATACCTCTTTTAAAAGGTATCAAATCCTTCCCTTCTAACTCTTCTAATGTCCTATTATCTACAGCTAATCCTTTATGAGTATCTACATTATTACCATATCCAGGGAAATGTTTTAATGTATAACTAACTTTCGATTCTTTAGAAACTCTTACTACTGTTTCTGCAAATAAAGAAGTAGTATTCACATCTTGTCCCAATGTTCTATTATAAATAAATGCCCCTTCTGAAGCCACATCAACTACCGGCGCCAAATTCAGATTTATCCCTAGTTCTTCTAACAAACTATTCTTTTTCCTAAGATCACTTTCTATTAAATCCATACCACCCTGATTATATAAATCCATCGGTGATAAAAAAGGTTCACTAACAATATTAGTATTATTTTTAATTCTACTAATACTTCCCCCCTCTTCATCTATTGCTATTATTATTGGAATCTTACTTACTTCTTGATACTTATTTAACTTAGCAATTAGATCATCTTTCGTTATATTAGTAACATCTCTACCAAATAATAAATATCCCCCAAATTGATTTTGCTCTAATATATTTATTCCATCATATAAAGGAACTCTTACCAAAAAAATCTGAGCTATTTTTTCATCTAAACTCATATTTATCATTCTATTATAAGCTATTCCATAATACTCTTTAAATATTCCCCCATCATTTAATACATTCATATATGGTTCTTCTACTGGTTCTTCTACTACAACTGGTTCTTCAACCTTTTCTTTTATTTTATCCACCTTTTTATTATCTTCCTTAATTACTTCTTTATCTTTTTTATTATAAAAACAATACACGCCAAATCCCAAAGCAATAACTATCATAAAAACCAATAAAAGCTTAAATCTCTTTTTTAATCGCCTTGCCATATCTCTACCTTATTCTAACTCTTTCAATTTTTGTAAAATATACTCTATACAACCACTTAGTAAGTTATCCAATTCATCTTCCGTAAATAATTTATACTTAGAACCTTTCTCTCCTTCTCTAATCTTCAAAAAATAATCAATATAATCACTATGCAAATATTTAATTCTCTTTATTACATTATCTTTATTAATAAAATTATCTTTTAATAAATCTATACATTTAATTATCTTCATTTCATCTTCAGGGAACACAATTTTTTCTTTTAAAAATAATCTCTTCCCATATAATTCTAAATCCCTATGCTTAGGTCGGGCCGCCAACTTATAATGATCTTCTACGTCTATTATATCTCCCTTAACAGTTTTTACCCCTACCAATTTTCCATCTCTTTGTACCCATTTATTATAATATATGTATTCATTATAATAATGATCGGCCAAAAGATGTGCATAATATCCTTTTATTAAATCATCATATAAATAATCTTTATAATCATTTATAAAACCATCTATATCAACCATATCTTCAGAAGGACACTTTGGAAATTTTAGTTTCCCATAATAATGTGCAAGATTTCTATTCACCTTCCAATCATAATCTGTATCTGGAAGTAAACTACCAAACAAAAATTTATCTTTATCTAATCCTAATTCTTTTACTAACTCTTTTCCTATTTTCAAATGAATTGACCAGCTAGGCATTATTATCACCATCCAAATTATAGAATAAAAAAAGAATTTAGTAAACACGTAGACATTTCCTATCAAATATAAAAATGTATTTTTTTGTTAAACTACTAAAAACTTGATTGACAAATATTATAAAATAAACTATGATTAATGTAGCATAACGATACAAGTTATGTTAGTCATATTATTATGACGAAACCAAAACCCCCTGAAGAGGCACCGAAAGGTGTCTCATTTTTTGTTAATCCAAAATATAATAGTTTCTCACTATCCATAGTATGATATAATACGTAATAGTTATGATTACTGCTAATCTGATAAATCAAACAATACCTTGGAGGAACAAATGAAAAAGAATTTATTAAAAAAATACCAAAGATTTAAACATAATAATTTACCAACACCATTTTTTGATAAAGAAAGGTTAAAATTCGAGTTAATACTTCCACTATCTAATAATATAGAATCTTATAGTGATATTGAAATATACAAAAGCTATGAAAGTGCCCTAAGTGATTTAGCATATACCGGATTATATTATCCATATACATGTAAATTGATAACAAGACGCATAAATCCTGATACAAATGAAGAATATGATAAAGCCGAAATAAGACATCTACACTCACATAATTTCGAAGAGTTATTACAAGATTTGTATGATTATCCAGAATCCTTTTCTATATCTAGCGATGATGAAAAATTCTATAGCACACAAGAATTATATTATATTAATAATGTTAAACAATATTTATTATTCATCGGACTTAAAGATGCGTCATCACCAAAACCTTCAATTACTAGATATAGGAGCAAAAAACAGAATAAATATGGTTCTTATCCAATTTATCATATCAGTAACAACCTATTAAATGATATATTAAATAATAAAGTTGATTACTATATAACTCTACATGATGGATATAATTCCATTAACGAAGATTTTAAAGAAGGAGAATTTAAAGCTCTACTTGTAGATGAAAACTCAAACTTTAAATTATTGGTTGAACTCACTAAAATAAGATATGGAAAATATAATGATTACAAGAAATATGTTAAATCTGATAATTCAAAAGACGCAGAAATGGTACGTATATCATATTTTAATATTATCGAAAGATTTTGAGTTGTAGATTAATCGTTTACAAGTAACAAAAGTAGATTATGAAGCTAAAATATAAAGACTGGTGAAATTATGGAAACAAAAAAAGCAATCGAAGAAAGAAGAAGTACAAGAGATTTTAAAACCGATGATATTAGCAAAGAGATAGTTGAAGACATTTTGAATTGTGGAAGACTAGCCCCATCCGCTAAAGATAGACAACCATGGTATTTTGTAATATTAAAAAATGAAATGAAGAATAAAATCGCAGATTTAATGATAGAATATATCCAAAGCGCCGATGAAAGTGAAATATACGCAAAATCAAAATCACCAAATACTATCAAGGCAAGTGCCGACATAATAAAACAAGCACCAGTATTAGTTCTTATATTTAGACCAGAAAATGATTATTGGCGAGTTGGTGATAGCATTTCAATAGGTGCATGCGTAGAAAATATGTATTTAAGGGCAACTGATTTAGGAATTGGAATCGTATGTATCAGAGATACTTGTTTTATATCTAATCAAATTTCCCAAATGATAGGATACCAAAATTTCGAACTAAACTGTGCGGTAGCATTAGGAATCCCAAATCAAAAATCTATTCCAAAAGTCAAAAAAGAATTAAAAGATATAATAAAATGGTATTAAGCTTTACTTTTATAATAAAAAAAGGAGAAGTTAGATGATGTAACCCATCTAGTTGACACGTATTAAAAAAGATACGTGTCTTTTTAATTAAGTCTTATTCTTTTTGTATTATAAAATAATATCCATTCTTTAACAAGTTGTATATATTCTTTTAAAGATGTGATATTATAACT
>JAEEGL013375504.1_pt1 | contig 27022 bp, 22 predicted proteins | sample 9134231 | NCBI WGS metagenome assembly JAEEGL01 (sample SAMN16246548, study PRJNA631951) | gut metagenome | biome: gut microbiome; feature: rumen; material: fiber-attached | host: Bos | place: Iran: Karaj | collected 2018-10 | reverse complement strand
CTGTTCATTTGGAGTTAATTGGTTAGAGTTAATATATTATAGATTCGTGTATGTTCCGTTGGCGTTGCCGCCGGCTACGATGTTTCGGACCAGGTAGTGGAGGTACATCTCCAGGTTGGTATAGCGGCCGTTCTTGTCCAGGCCTCCGGCTGCGGCGTCGGCGGGATTGTTCTTGCCAAGGCCGAACTGGTCTTCGAACCAGTCGGGCATGCCGTCTGCGTCGGAGTCGTTGCTCGCCTCGCCCTTGTACTGGGGCCAGTTGTCTTTCCAGGTGTCGTCCTTGACGTCGGTCTGGGTGTCTATGATACCCTTGGTGCCGCCCTTGCTTCCGGTGTAGGTGTATTTGCCTTCGCGGGCCTCGCCGGTCACGCGCTTGTCGATGGAGTCCTGCGCGTAGCTGGCTCCTGCGTATGCGAGGACTGCGGTGAATGCATCCTGGGCGCTGTGGAGGCTGAGCGAGCTGGGATTGGACGGATATGTGAAAGGAGCGTCGGCCTTGATCTGGGCTATCACTCCGCTGCCGGCGGTGGTGCCGGTCCAGTTGTCGGAGGTCATGCCTGAGTTGCCGTCCATGTAGTTGCCGGTCATGTAGAAGTGGCCGGGAACGATCTTGGCACCGGGAGCGCTGCCGCTGCAGTTGCTGCAGGAGGTGGTGGGGTCGATGAACCAGATCTTCTTGGAATTGGTGGCGGGACCGGGCTTGTAGTAGTTGTTGAGCACGTTGTACATGCGGAAGACGCCCTCGTTGTTGGCGCTCTCGCCGCCGTAGCACGTGTTGCTGCCCCAGTTGTAGATAACGTTGTTCACCAGGCTCACGGGGCCCTTCTGGGAGCACACGTAGTCATGGTCGATACGGGGGTTGCGGGAGTCGTGGTGAGCCAGCAGGTTGTGGTGATAGGTGGCGTTCTCGCCGCCCCAGATGCCGCCGTATCCGTGGTTGCCCTTGCCGTGCACGGAAACGCGCAGGCTCTCGGAAACGATGTTCCACTGGAAGCTGAAGTCGCTCATACCGTAGAACGATGCGCACTCGTCGGTGCACCAACTCAGCGAGCAGTGGTCGATGATGATGTTCTTGAGCTTTCCGCCGTCGTGGTCCATGATGTTCATGGCGTCGTCCTCGGTCTTCTTTTCGTCGCCCATGCGGCAGCGGATGAAGCGGATGATCACGTTGCTGGCGTTGATCGCCACGCGGTAATTCTTGAGGCAGATGCCGTCGCCGGGAGCGGTCTGGCCAGCGATGGTCACGTTGTCGCGGTTGATGTTGAGGGTGCCGTTGAGCTCGATCACACCGGCAACGTCGAACACTATGATGCGGGGATAGTTCTGGCTTACGGCCCAGCGAAGGGTGCCTTCTGTGTTGGAGTCCGCAAGGCTGGTGACGTGGAGTACCTTGCCTCCGCGGCCGCCGGTAGCCCACATTCCGCCGCCCTCGGCTCCGGGGAAGGCGCGCGCCTTGCCGTCTTCCTCGATTGCGGGGATGAGGAACTCTTCGTATTTGGCGGACAGGTTTGGATCCGGTCCGGGTCCCGGGGGATCGACGTGAGGGAGCGTGCTTACCGTCAGCGCTCCGCTGTAGTCGGAGGTCTTGCTGCCGTTGGTGCTGCGTACGGAAAAACCGTAGGTGGTTTCCGGAGTCAGGTCTTTGATGATGACGCTCCTTACCGAAGTGCTGCCGGACTGCAGCTCGGTGACGCCTATGCCTTCGAAGAGCTTCCAGTCGTAGCCGGTGGCACCTTCGACCGGGTCCCATTGAATCGCCAGGGTGGTTTCTGTGGCGCTTTTAAGCGTTATGCCTGAAGGCGTTGCAGGGCCTTCCGGCTCAACGGGCTGGTTGGGATTGCAGCATGTGGCGCACAAGCATGCGGCCAAGAGTGTAGCCAGTATCATCTGTATATGCTTCATAATTTATCGTATTCGAGCGCCGCCCAGATCAGGGGACCTATGCCCTTGGGGTCGTTCGCGCGTATGCGTTCGTGTATGTAATAGTCGTAGTCCCCGCTGCGGTTCTCCTTTCCTCCCAGGCCGGCCACTTCGCAGCACTGGTTGAGGTTCACCAGGCCGCCGTCGCCGTTGGTGACGAACTGGCGGATGGTTTTCCGGTAAAGTTTGCGGGCATAGCCCTTGTCAGCGAGGACTTTCAGGTTCACGCCTTTAAGGCAGGCGTAACTGAACATCGCGTTGCAGGTTGCCTCCAGGTAATTGCCTTCCTCTCCGGGGCGGTCGAGTACCTGGAACCACAGGCCGGTTTTGGGGTCGCTGAACTTCCTGAGGGGCTGGAGTACGGCGTACAGCATGTTCTTCAGTTCCTTCGGTGTGTCTTCTCCAAGTATGCCGGTTACGTCCGCCAGGGCCATGCTGAACCATCCGAGGGCGCGGCCCCAGGCGTGCGCTGACTGTCCGGTGGCGGGGTCGCACCAGAACATGCTGCGCGAAAAGTCGCACGCGTGACGGAGAAGCTTCGTGACAGGGTCATGGCATGAATCGTATGCCAGGGTGAACTGGTTGGTGATGTCGGCTATGTTCGCTGCCTTTTCGGCCTGGTCGGAAACGTAGCGGACGGTATATTCGGCATAGAAAGGCTGGGCCATGTAAAGGCCGTCCAGCCACATCTGGTCGGGATATATCTTCTTGTGCCAGAAGCCTCCCCGGGCGTTGCGCGGCTGCTCTTTCAGCTGCACATAAAGGGAGTCCATGGCCTTGCGGTACTTCTCCTTGCCGGTGATGTCGTAAAGCTGGAACAGAGTGCGTCCGGGGCAGATATGGTCGAGGGAGTAATTGCTCTTCTTGTACTTCCCGCCTATCACTCCGTCTTCCGAGATAACCGCATCGTACCAAGCGTCCACGTACTTCAGGATGGATTCGTCTTCATTGACGGAATATGCGTCCAGCATGGCCTTGAGCTCGAGGCCGGTGGTATAGTTCCACTTGAGCTTGCCTTCCTGCCCGTCGATGTAGGAAGCTTCGGGGTTGCGGGCCATCTCGGAGCGCACCACGTCGGTATACAGCTGAGCCCTGGCCGTGCATGCGGTCAAGGCCAGAGCCATGAATATCGCCAGTTTACGTATCATTTGTTGTCGTATGGATTCCAGATTATTCCGTCTTCCTTCTGGTACATCACTTTCTCGAAAGTGTAGTCCTTCAGGTCTTTCTTCCTGAGCGTGTGCGCCCACTTTACGCGGGGGCCGCGGGCTCCGGGGCCGTGGTTGCCGTACTCGGCGTAATAGCTGTTCTTCTTGGTGTCGGGCTTGCCTTCCTTCTCCCAGTCGTGCCAGCCTTCGGGGAGGATGTGCCCTCCGAGCTCGCAGTCGATGAACACAGTCTTGGCATAAGCGCCCCAGGGACGCCCCAGATAGCATTTCTCAATGCCGGGGTCGGCCGTAAGTGTGCAGTTTTTGAATACGTAGCCGTACTTCTGCCCCTGCAGGGTGGAAGCCGCCGTGACGTAGCTGTTCTTCTTGGAATGAATGGTGCAGTTCTCGAAGTATGCGATGCTGGTGCCGAATATGAAGTCGGTGGTCCCTTCGATGTAGCAGTCCAGGAAATAGTTCCGCTTGATGCCGCCGAACTTGCCGAAGCGGCCATAGGTGTAGAGGGTGTCCTGGTTGCCGAGGAAACGGCAGTTCCTGAAGAACAGGAAGTCGCCGTCGGTGAACACCGCCACGGCCTGGGCTATGTCCTTGCCCTCGCCGGCGCTGTTCTCGAACGTAAGGTTCTCGAAAGTGATGTAGCTGGCGTGGATGTAGATGGTGGCGCTGCCCGACGTGCCCACGGGGAAGTCGCGGCCGGGCCAGAGGCGTTTGGCGTAGTTGTCGTTGGTGATGACCGTATTCTCTGCGTCCTCGCCGATGAAATGTACGCGGAACTTGGTGTGGGGGATGCTCACGCATTCCTTGTACACGCCTTTGCGGATGAATACGGTGCTGATCTCGTTGTGGCTGTAGTTGGGAAGGGCGTTCACCGCTTCCTGTACGGTCAGGAAGTCGCCGTGGCCGTCGGCTGAAACCACAAAGTCGTAAGGAGCTATAAGGTGGGCGGCGATTTCCGGCAGCTGCCCGCGAACCAGGCCGCACACGATTTCGGTGACCTTGCGGGCGCCGCATGCTACCGTGTGGGTGTTGTCGTTCTTGCCGGTGGAAATCATGAAGTACGGCTTTGACGCCTCGTCGCCCAGGCCCTCGAGCCAGTCGAGGGTTGCGGTAGTGGCATCCAGCAGGGGAGTGCCGGTCTCGGCGGCTACCTGTTTCATGGCGGCGGGATAGTCGCCGTGGCAGTTCCGGTCGAGACCGTTCTCCTTGAACCAGCGGCGTGCCACCGGAGTCAGCAGCACGGGATTGCCGCCTTTTGCCCGTACGTCGGAAACGAAGCGGCGCAGGTTGTCCTGATAGGCGCCGAATGCCGCGGCGAAGCGGGTGCTGTCCGATTCCTTGGAATCGTTGTGGCCGAACTGTATGAATACCCAGTCGCCGGGCTGAACGGCTTCGCATACGCTGGCCCAGTCACCGTTGTCGATGAAACTCTTGGTGCTGCGTCCGTTCTTTGCGTAGTTCACCACCTTCGCTCCGTCGTCCAGATAATTCTGGAACATCATGCCCCAGCCGCGTTCCGGACCTGCCTTGGCAAGGTCTTTTTCGGCCATTGTGCTGTCGCCGCACAGATGTATGGTGAAGGAACTGCAGAGCAGCCAGAGCGCAGCTATTGCGAATAAGGAGAGACGTCTCATAATGCCTTTCCGTTAACGGTTACATTGTCGTATGTAATATCCACCGCATTGTGGATCTCCGGCTTTTTTGAGGCGCGGAAGACGCTGTTGCGGAAGGAAACGTTCTTCAGGGGGAGTTCCGGCAGGCCGTTGATATATAAGGCCTGCTTTGCGCCTGCGCATGTTATATCACTGAAGTGGATGTCGCGGAACTCTGGAGTGGTTTCGTCCACCGGAGGCAGTGCGTCCGGGCTCTCGGCCACGGCTGCTGCCTTTTCCGTTGAGGCGACGCCGGCATAATAAAGATTGAAGGTAACGGCCTCTGCCACGATGTCGGTCATGTAGATATGGTCGCACCAGATGTCCTTCACCAGGCCGCCGCGTCCGCGGGCGCTCTTGAAGCGAAGGCCCACGTCGGTGCCCATGAAGCGGCAGCCCGTTACGTGGATGTTCTCCACGCCTCCGGACATCTCGCTGCCGATCACGAATCCTCCGTGCCCGTGATATACGGTGCAGCCGGAGATGATGAGGTTGCGGCACTTGCGGGCGTGGCGGCGTCCGTCTGCGTCCTTGCCGGACTTGATGCAGATGGCGTCGTCGCCAACGTCGAAGGAGGAACCGGTGAGCACAACGTTCTCGCATGCGTCGATGTCGATGCCGTCGCCGTTGGCGGAGTAGTGGGGGTTGCGGACGGTTATATCCTTGATAATTACATCCTTGCACCACAGGGGGTGAAGGTTCCACGCAGGGGAATTCTGGAAGGTGACGCCCTCGAGCAGTACGCGCTCGCATTCCCGCAGACTTACGAGTACGGGGCGCAGGAAGGTCTTGATTTCGTTCTCGTCCAGCGACGGGTCGGGGAAGTTGAGGCTTCCGGCGGTGAGGCGCGCTTTCTTGTAGCCCTCGTCGGGGAACCAGACACTGCCGTCGTCGGCCAGCACTCCGCCCCGTTTCGTGATGGCCTTCCAGTCATCGGCGCCCACCTTGCGCTTCTTGACCTCGCGCCATGCGGCTCCGTTGCCGTCGATGACTCCGCCGCCGGTGATCGCTATGTCATGAGCGCCTTCAGCATGTATGGGAGAGAGGCAGCGGCGGACGTCCAGCCCCTCGAAGTTGGTGTCTATGATGGGGTAGAGGTCCTGGTCGGTGGAGAAGACTATGAGGGCGCTGTTGTCGAGATGCAGTTCGCAGTTGCTCGGAATTCCGATGGGGCCTGTGAACCATATCCCTGCGGGAACGTCGAGCCTGCCGCCGCCCTTGTCGGAAAGGGCCTTGAATGCGTCGGCGAAAGCCTGCGTGTTCAGGGTTACTCCGTCGGGCACGGCGCCATAGTCTGACAGGTTCACGCTGCGCGCCGGAATCCTGGGCGAAGAGGGGGCTTCCATGTCGAAAGGAGCCGCCTCGCAGAGGTTGTGCAAACGTTTGTCTTGCACTCCACAACAAAAGAGGAAGGGTGTGCTCAACAATAAGGATATTAATAAGTTAGCGTATTTCATCGGTTATAGTTTCCAATGTTGTCCGGCAAATATAGGGATAAAAGTTGAATTAATCAACTATTATAGTTAAATTTGATGCATGAAGAAGACTTTTTGCCTCTTGGCCACGGCGTTTTTTCTGGCCGCCGGCACCCTCTCGGCCCAGCAGATCCGTTCCCTCGACATCGATGTCTATATCAACGATGAAGGCGACGCATATATCAAGCAGCTTTGGGACGTAAACGTGGTTTCCGGTACCGAATGGTACATCCCGATAGAGAATTTGGGCGGCATGTATATCAGCGGTCTCGAGGTTGAGGAAAACGGATCCGGATTCATCGACGAGGGCCGCGAATGGAACACGCATCGCAGCCTTTCGGAGAAGGCCGGCCGGAGCGGCATCGTGGTGAAGAAAGACGGCGTGGAACTGTGCTGGGGCCAGGGGAGCATGGGCGACCATGTGTGGAAGGCGGGATTCGTGGCGCTCAAACTGGTGCAGTCGCTCGAAGACTACGACGCATTCAACTTCATGTTCGTCAACCCCGACATGATTGCCGGCCCTGAGAGTGTCACCCTGACTTTCCACCGTATGGGGGAGGAGCCCTTCTCGTTCGATTACACCCGTTTCTGGTTCTTCGGTACCGAAGGCGAATCCGAGCTCCTGGACGACGGCACGATACGGTTCCATGCCGAAAAACTTCGCCGCAGCGACTCCGTGATATGCATGATGCGCTTCGACAAGGGCCACTTCCAGCCGTCCCTGTCCAAGGACATGAAGTTCGAAAAGATGCAGAAAAAGGCCTTCAAGGGAAGTACTTATAAGGCGGACGGAAAAAAGAAGTTTTCTTTCGAGGACCTTCTGGCGTTGATTGTGGGAGGCGGCTTCGTATTGGTCATTGTCGGCCTCGTCCTGCTGTTCCTGTATAGCCTGATAAGAGATATCATCCTGAAGATAACCGGACACGTCTGGTCCAAAAAAGTGTTCGGAAGCACCAAACCGCAGGGATGGGAGAGGGAGGCTCCGTTCGGCGGCAGTATCCCGGTGGCCGCCGCGCTGCTCAAAGATGGCAACCGCCTGTCGCTTAGCGTAGGCCATACCGAGAGGTGCATAGGCGCGTACTTCCTTAAATGGATTCACGAAGGGATAGTGACGCCGGTGAAGGCGGCCGACGGGCACTTCGACGTGCAGTTCCAGTCGGAGAAGCCGGTCTTTACCGACAAGTCCGAGGACTCTCTCTACGACAAGGCGTTCGAAGCAGCGGGCCAGAACCTGATCCTCGAGAAAGGGGAGTTCGATTCCTGGGCGAAGAAGCACTACCGTTCCCTTGCCGGATGGCCGAAAGCCATCGAGACAGAAGGCCGTAACAAGCTCTCCGATTTTGAAGGAGACAGAGTGGAGGAATCCGCCAAACTTCTGAAATTCATGATTTTCCTTAAAGATTTCACGCTCGCCCGCGAGCGCGAAGTGCCTGAGGTGGGTCTCTGGGGTCAGTACCTGGTCTTCGCCCAGGTCTTCGGCATCGCCGACAAGGTGGCGAAGGGTTTTGCCGAGCGCTATCCCGAGCAGTTCAGCAAGTACAGCAGCCAGTATGGTCTGGATTCGGCCACCATGTGTACGGTCGTCCATTCCTGGTCCAATTCCGCCGTGCATGCATACAAGACCGCCTATGACGAAAAGATATCGAAGGAGGCTGCCGCAAAATCGCACACGTCAAGCGGCGGATTCGGCGGTTATTCCTCGCGCGGCGGCGGTGGCGGCTTCAGCGGCGGCGGGCATGGCGGCGGCAGCAGATAATGGTTTTTCCTCCGAATTGATTATCTTTGTAGTCTGTAACTAACACCAAACCTATGCAAACAACTGTTCAGCGTAAAAAGAACCGTCGTGACCGTTACGACGGCTGGTACGTCTCCGGACTCGATTCCATGCATGTCATGATGCCGTACTTTTTCGGCCCCAGGACCAAGAACGAAGCCGTGATGAGCGAAGTGATGGACCTTACCGAAGTGGACAAGTACCTGGCCAAAAAGAATGCAGACAATCCCGATTTCAAGTATACCTGGTTCCATTTCTTCGTGGCTGCGCTTGCCAAGGCATGGCTGCTGCGTCCCAAGATGAACTATTTCATCGCCGGGCACCGCTACTATGAGCGCAAGAAGATCCAGATTTCCTTTGTTGTCAAACGCCAGTTCAACGAGGCAGCCGAAGAGGCGGAAGCCAAGTTCGTCCTTGACCGCGAAGGCGGTTCGCCCGTGGATCAGGTTCACGACTATGTGCAGTCCTATGTGCAGAAAGTGCGTGTCGAGGACAAGACGGTAGGCGTGACAAATGCACTCAACGTGATTCAGAAGCTCCCCAGACCTCTGTTCCGCCTGCTGGCATCCATCCTCAACTGGATGGAGTATCACGGATGGTATCCCAAGAGCCTGGCCGACGACGATCCCTGCTACTCCAGCATATTCGTGACCAATCTTGGCAGCATCAAGCTGCACGCCGACTATCATCATCTCTTCGACTGGGGCAACAATTCCGTGTTCGCGGTGATCAGCGAGAAGAAGATGAGGCCCTTCTTCAACGAAGACGGCAGCTATGACATGCGCAACACCATCAAACTCGGCCTCACGATAGACGAACGCATCGCCGACGGTTACTATTTTGCAAATACCGTCAAACTCGTCCGTCATATATTTGCCCATCCCGAGCTCCTCGACGAGCCAGCAGCAACTCCTATCGACTATGACATTTGATTACAGCAACGTTTCCGCGCCGTGGCTTTCAAGCTACGGCGATGTACCCGCACACCTCGACTACAGCGAGAAAACGATGTCCGAAGCGGTCCTCGAGACCGCCGCTGCAGAGGGTGATTTCCCCGCAATGACATTCATGGGCCGCAAGATTCCGTATCGCGAGATGGCGGAGAATATCGAACTCACGGCCCGTTCGTTCTATGCCCTGGGCGTACGCCCGGGCCACAGGGTGCTGGTGTGCCTTCCCAACGTTCCCCAGGCTATATACTGTCTTTACGGACTCAACCGTATCGGCGCGGTGCCCTCAATGGTGCACCCGCTGTCGGCGGTCGGTGAGCTTGTCCATTTCCTCAACGAGGCCTCCTGCGACGTGGCCGTGACCCTTGACCAGTTCTATGCAAAGTTCCTGGAAGTCAGGGCTCAGCGCCCCATCAGCAAGCTTGTCATTGCCCGCGTTTCCGAAGAACTGCCCTTCCCCCTCAACCTGGGTCAGAAGCTCATGACCGAGCGCAAGTTCCCCAAGGTCGTCGAGGACGGTGGAACCGTGACCTGGCGCAGCCTGCTCAAGCTCGGACGCGGATACGAAGGCAAATACGTGTTCAAGAAGGACTTCTGCAGCGAGGCGGTGGTACTGTTCTCCGGCGGCACAACCGGAATCACCAAGGGCATCATGCTCTCGGACCTCAATTTCAATTCCCTTGCAGCCCAGACCGCGGCCATGAGCAACGAGGACGTGCATCACTGCAAGATGCTGGCTGCCATGCCGGTGTTCCATGGATTCGGTCTCGGTGTGTGCATCCACACCGTTCTGTTCATCGGCGGAACGTCTATCCTGGTACCCCGCTTCAACGTCAAGAGCTACGCCAACCTCATCCGCAAGACGCGCCCCAACTTCATAGCCGGCGTGCCCACCCTGTTCGAAGCCATCACCCGCAACGAGTATCTCGACGGCGCCGACCTGTCCTGCCTGCGCGGAGTGTTCTCCGGCGGCGATTCGCTCACCGTGGAGCTCAAGAAGAAGTTCGACAAGTTCCTTGCCGACCACAACGCCCGCATCCGTGTGCGCGAGGGCTACGGCACCACCGAGTGCGTGACCGCCAGCTGCCTCACTCCGTACAACAAGGAGAAGGAGGGGAGCATAGGCATCCCGTTCCCGGACACGTACTACAAGATCTGCAAACCCGGCACCTGCGACGAAATCCCCTATGGCGAGGAAGGCGAAATCTGCCTTACCGGCCCTTCCATGATGCTCGGTTACATCAATCACGAGGATGAGAACGCCAACACCCTGCGCCGCCACGACGACGGGCACATCTGGCTGCACACCGGCGACCTCGGCATGATGGACGACGAAGGGTTCATCTACTTCCGCCAGCGCATCAAGAGAATGATAGTGACCAGCGGATACAATGTGTATCCTTCGCAGCTGGAGAATATCCTGGAGGGACATCCCGCCGTGCAGCGCAGCTGCGTGATCGGCGTGCCCGATCCGTACAAGATGCAGAAGGTCAAGGCTTTCGTGGTGCTCGCAAAGGGCTGGGAGAACACTCCCGAGACCATGGACAGCATCATGGAGCACTGCCGCAAGCACATTGCCAAGTACGCTATGCCTTATGTGATAGAGGTGCGTGAGTCCCTGCCCACTACGCTTGTGGGCAAAGTGGCCTACACCCAGCTCAGCTGATCTACGGACGCATCATGAAACGCTACGCACTGTACCTGCTTGTATTTGTCGCCATGGCACTGTTCCCGGTGTCGTGCCGGCACGACGGTCGCGAAGAATCGGGTCCGGCAGGCGAGAGTGCGGATTCCCTGGTAATCGTCCGGGGAGGGGAGAGCGCTTTCAGGATAATCGCGTCTTCGGGCAACGCCAATGCATCCGGCCTGGCATCGTTCATCAAGGCCCTCACAGGAGTCGCCATTCCTACGGCCCTGCCGGCAGCTGCGGCGAACGATTATGAGATCCTTGTGGGCTATTCTCCCCGCGAGGAAAGCATCAGGGCGTACAAGGAGCTTGAGGGCACCTTTGGCTATATCGTCCGCGTGGACGGAAAAAAGCTGGTAATCGCCGGAAGCGACGACACATGGGTGGCCCTGGGCCTGTATGCGTTGGTTTCGAAACTGTCGGCTTCTTCGGGCAGCGAGTTGGTCAATGGCATGAGCATCCTCAAGAGCCTTTCTCTTACCGAGACCTCTTCCGATCCTCAGTTGATAGCCCGTCTTATCAAAGGCAGGTATGATTTCTCCCTGCAACTCAAGTATGTGATGTCTTGTCCGCCGGCAGGCACTGTGTACGTGGCACAGGGCGCGGCGAGCGATGGCGAGCATTTCTACTTCGTCATGCGCACGTCCGACGATTCCAAGTCGATCGCCTACAAGTACGATATGAGAACCCAGGAGCTCATTGCCAGTTCCGCCGAATTCAATGGCGGGCACTGCAACGATGCCACCTTCGACGTCGCCGGCGGACGGTTTATCGTCGCGCACGGCCAGTCGGAGGGCAAGATACTCACGCCAATCGATGCCGCAACCATGACGGTGCAGCCGAACATCACCATTTCCGTGGGCAGCGGCGCCATCACTTACAGCCCGGCCCGAAACGGATATGCCATCAGCCAGGGCGGCTCTTCCTTCTACGTAACCGACAGCAATTTCAAGGTGAAGGTGAAGAAGACCCGCACAGACAAGACCGGCTATACCGCACAGGGCATGGGCAGCGACGAAAGCTACGTCTATTTCCCTATGAGCGGCAGCAAGGACAACATACTGGTGGTTTACGACTGGGAGGGAACATACGTCACCACTTTGACGGTGCCCACGACTACCGAGTCCGAATCCATGTTCTATGCCGCCGGCCGGTATTACGTGAATTTTTATGCCGGCTCCTCTAAGGGGGCCATGCTTTACGAGATAGTTCCCGTGCATACGTTCAAATATCCCAATAATTGATAACGCAACGATGATGAAACGTTTAATTAACATTGCCGCCATTCTGGCGGCGGCAGTCTCCCTGAGTTCCTGCCTTGCCGGCAAGTACATGTCCAGCTACGCCCTTACTCCGGAGCCTCACGGTGTCGCCGACATCGAGCGTACCCGCCACAAGGCCGACTCCCTCATGCCGGGCAGCACCGCCTGGTACGACTCTCTCAAGACCATAGGTCTGCTGAAGGACACTATGATCGTGGGCCACAACAACTTCAAGGTCCACGCCTGCTATGTTCCCGCTGCAAAGCCCGCAGAATCCGAAGGCACCGCCATCGTGATCCACGGTTACGGCGACAACCATCTCGTGTTCCTCTATCTTGTCCGCATGTACCGCGACGAGCTGAACTACAACGTTCTGTTTCCCGACCTCCAGTATCACGGCTATTCCGAGGGCAACCACATCCAGATGGGATGGAACGACCGCCTGGACATCGAGAAGTGGATCCCCATTGCACATGACATCTTCAAGGACGACTTCATGGTACTCCACGGAGTATCCATGGGCGGCGCCACCGTCATGATGACCAGCGGCGACGAACTGCCCGATTACGTGCGCGCATTCGTCGAGGACTGCGGCTATTCCTCCGTGGTCATGCAGTTCAACAACAACCGCAAGCAGAGCTTCTGGTTCATACCGCCGGATGTGCTTCAGAGCGCCAGTCTGGTGACCAGGAAGAAATATGGCTGGGGCTTCTGGGAGGCATCTTCACTGAAGCAGCTCGAGAAGTGCGAGAAACCCATGCTCTTCATCCACGGCGATGCCGACGACTTCGTTCCCACCTTCCATGTGTACAAGAACTACGAGGCCAAGAAGAAGGGCTACAAGGAAATGTGGGTCACTCCCGGTGCCGTGCACGCCAACTCCTACGCCAAGTACCCTCAGGAGTACACCCAGCGCGTCCGCGACTTCCTCGCAAAAGCCAAGACGCTCTAGCGCTGTAACGGTATACGAAAACAGGCGGCCTTTTCAGGTCGCCTGTTTTGTATGGTATGTGTCCGCTAGAACTGGTAGTTGATACCGATACCGATCCAGGTATCTGCGTTCATGCTGCCGACGAAGCAGTGTGCGTATTCGGCGGAAACTATGAAGTTCTGGTTCATGGCTATCTTGAGGCCTACACCGCCGCTGTAAATCAGGTTGTTGAAGGTGTTGTTGATATTGGCTGCGTCGTAGATGAGACCCTGATAACCGGGTGCTAACAAATTGGTGGCAGTCTTGTAGGCAACGAGCTTCTCGTCGTAAATCTTGCCGTTGGTGGATGCAGCGAGCAGCTCTGCTGCGCGGTAAGGCTTGGTGATGATGCCAGCGTCGAAGAACGGATTGACTGCAATGTAGAAATACTGGTTGAACAGTTTGAATTTCACTAGCTTGATACGCAGTTCCGTATTTGCCCATGCGAGGCCCTCGGCAAGTATACGGTTCTCGCGGACGCCACGGATGGTGTTCGAGGAACCGAAGCCCTCGGATATCATATTACGCTGGACGAGAAGAGGATTGTTCTGAATCATGTAGAACGGAGTCTCGCCAAGGATGGTGTGCTGCCACGCAAGACGGTATGCGAAGACAGGGTTGCCTGCAGGAATGAAGTTGATGGGGATGCTGATATACTGACGGAAATACATGCAAGCTTTCAGGTAGGGGTGCTCGATGACGTTTCCGTTGAGATATGCCTCAGCCCAGATACCTTTATTGGGGGCTGCTTCCATGTCGCGGGTGTCGTATACAAAACCTGCATTGATCTCCAGGGCGCTGCCGCCATTGGCCTCGGACGCTTTGATGATGCCGAGTTCCTGATACTTCTTGTACAGGGTGACGTTGGTATCGTAATAGCTCTTGTTGCCGTTGTCTCCGGCCAGGCCAATGTCCTGCATGTCGCCCAGCTTCCAGTTCCAGAAGTTGATGCCGGCGGCCCAGTTGAGGTTGTCGGTAACTCGGCCCTGAACGTTGGCGAGGATACGCAGCATCTGACGGCTCATGCCGTAGTAGTGCATGTTGGGATTGGTGCCCCTGTTGTACCAGACGTCATAATCCTGCACGGATGCGGATCCGTTGAAGCCCCACATGCTGTAGGTGGGATCGGTCATGAAGGTGACTGATGCGTTCACACGCATGTTGGGAATGAGATACTTGGAGTCGTATGCCGTATAGAGGCGTACACGGTGGCTCTTTGTGAAGTACGATGCCTCCCAGCTGATTTTGTGGAGGGGATCGGGATAGGTGGAGCCGTCTCCGTAGTAGTATACGTCGCCGAATGCTCCGGCCTGGAAGCCGTTATCGGCAGAGAACGTTGCGGTAGGCAGGACGCCGAAGCTCCATCCGGTCTTCATTTCCTTTTCCTCGACGGGTTCCTGAGCTGCTTCCTGAACGGCTTCCTGTGCGGAAAGCAGGAGCGTTGCCCCTGTTGCGAAAACGGCGATTGCCGTAAGTAGTAGTTTCTTCATTATAAAAGATTGGTTAAAAGTTTGCAAATGTAATAAAAATAATCGAATTACTCTCAAAGCATGGACTCAATGCTGCCGTAGTACTTCTTTGAGATGGGGATCGGCTCTTCGCCGGCTTCGCCGAGGTCGGCGAAGTTTATGCCGGTTGAGTTCTTGCGGATTTGCTTGATATGCAGCGGATTAATTATGTAGCACCTGTGCACTCTGGCGAAGCCCGCCTGCTCGCAGAGCGGCTCGATATTCTTCATGGAAGTGCGTATCTGGAAGCGCTTTGACACTCCGTTTTCGAGGTAATGTACTATGATATAGTTCTCGTTGGACTCGATAAAAGTTACAGACGCCGCTGTTGTTATGAATTTGAGCTGGTGGCGGTTGTCGTAGAATTTCAGGCGGGCGTCGTTGTCCGGCGCTCCGGAGCGGGAGTCGTCCAGCGCCATGTAGAGAAGCGTAAGGATGATGTATGGAACGATCAGCACGGAACCCGCCGCCGAGATGCTCAGCCCGAAATAATGGAAATACCCCCCGTCGTAAGAGCGGTCCATAAGCACCAGATACAGTCCGGTGAAGGCGCAGCAGACCAGGATTTCCCCTATGCACCAGAAGGCGTAGCGCCACATGTCCGCAGGGAAACGCTTGCGTATCAGCCACAGTGTAATGCGTGAAATGGCCATGACCACCAGGATAATGGCTGAACAAATGACGATGTTGAACGAATTGACATTGCCGAGCGGGGCATAACTGTCGCCGGCGCTCATGAGCGCGTTCAGTGCCTTGGGCTCGTAAAGCAGGGCCCCGGCAAGAAAAGCGGCCGGAATGGCTCCGATGTGCAGAAAAGCAGCCGGAAGCCTGGTCAGATTTTTGGGAAACGCATTCATTCGTCACAAAATTTGGTGTGACAAAGTTAAAACAATTTTTTATTCGTCACAAAAATCCCGGGTTTTTGTCACTATTCCGTGTATTTTATCACAAAAACCAGTCATTGGTGGCAACTGTTTCCGGGTGTGTTGCGCATGTGCTACTTTTGCATTGCCAAACCAAAAACGACGAAAACAATGACAGTACCCGAATGGACCAGGCTGGAGAACTCAGCCATCATATACCCCTCTTGCCAGACGCGCAAGTACTCCGTAGTTTACAGAATGTCCCTCACTCTGGACCGCACTGTCAACCCCGAACTCCTCGGCGATGCGCTCCGGGCTACCATCCACCGTTTCCCCGGCTTCCGCTTCACTCTCAAGCGGGGCGTTTTCTGGTGGTATCTCCAGAGGCTGGAGAACTCTCCTGAGATCGCCGAGTCCGACACCCTGAAATCGTTCAACCTCCGCAAGAACGGAGGCTATATGTTCAAGATGTCCTGCTCCGGAGCCCGTATCGACCTGGACGTGTTCCATGCCCTCACGGACGGTACCGGTGCCATGACCTTCCTGATCAGCGTCGCTGCCGAATACCTCAAGCTCTGCGGCGAGTCCCCCATAGAATACGGCGGATGGGTGTTCAATCCCGACGAGGAGCCCGTGGCCGAAGAGATGGAGGACGGTTTCGACAGCTTCTCCGGCACCAAGGGCGCGCTCGACAGCGAGCACAGGGCCTACCATATAAAGGGGACCGAGGAGCGCGCCGGCGTTCTCAACTCCCTCGGCGTGTCGCTCCAGCTCAGCCAGGCCGTAGCCAAGGCGAAGGAATACGACTGCACCATCACCGAGTTCCTTACCGCCCTCATGCTGCTGTCCATCCAGGAAGTGCGCGCGAAAGACAAATCCGCCCGCAAGCACTCCGACATCCGCATGGAGGTTCCGGTCAACCTGCGCCCCATCTTCGGCAAGAAGACCCTCCGCAACTTCTCCTCGTATGTCTATATCGGCCTCGACCTCTCCTATGGTGAGTTTACCCTCGAGCAGGCGATACGCGAGGTCAAGTTCCAGAAGCGTCTCTACACCCAGCCCGGCCGCCTTACCCGCCGTATCGCAGCCAACGTGCAGCTGGAAGACAACTTCGCAATCCGTTGCATCCCCCTGTTCATCAAGAAGCCGGTCATCAATCTCATCAACCACCTCAAGGGCGACAATTATGCGACCTACACCTTCTCCAACCTCGGCAACATCGAACTTCCCGAGGGCCTGAAGGAGCATGTCCGCGACCTCCACTTCATCCTGGGCCGCACGCGCCAGCGCTCCGGTTCATGTGCCTGCGTGAGTTGCGGCGACCGCCTTAACCTGGACTTCTCCCGCAAGATCGTCGAGGATGACCTTGAGAGGGTTTTCGTCCGCCGTCTGCGTGAACTCGGAATATGGTCCAGCGTGCAGGTTCCCAGCGAGCCGCTCCGTCCCGAGCGCGGTCGCGAATCCTCCTCGCGCCCGGTCTTCAACTCCCGCTGCCTGATGCCGAAATTATTGATTTAACGTATAATTTATTTATATTTGCGGCGCTAAAACGTGAACACAAAGATGACTTTATGGGAAAAGTTTTGCGCCGGTGCGCTCCGTCTGATGGGATGGACCGCGGTTGACGATGCGGTTGAATCCGACAAATGCATCATCCTCGGCGTGCCCCACACCAGTATGTGGGATTTCGTAGTCTCTTACCTGTATTACCGTTCCAAGGGCGAGAAAGCCAAGTGCATGATCAAGAAGGACTTCTTCTTCCCGCCCCTCGGCTGGCTCCTGAGGGCCCTGGGCGGCATTCCCGTGGATCGCACCAGCCCCACCAACATGCTGCGCAGCGTAATTGCTGAGATGCAGAAGCCGGGGCGCTTCCATCTGGCCCTTGCGCCGGAAGGTACCCGCAAGCCGGTGAAGAACTGGAAAACCGGTTTCCATCTGATAGCACGCTCAGCTGGCATCCCCGTTTATCTCGGTTACTTCGATTGGGGAACCAAGCGTATCGGCCGCGGACAGAAGGTAGAACTGACCGACGACGCCCGCGCCGACATGAAGCGAATACAGGAAATCTACGAGAGCATGCATCTGGTGGGCAAACATCCCGACAAATACATTACTCACTGATGAAACACAACTTCCAGACCCTTGCGGAGGTATTTGAGTATTCCACTACAAAATATGCCAAACGCCCCGCATACGAGTTGATAGGAGGCGACCAGACATACGATTACGCATCGTTGCGGGATACCAGCCGCAGGCTGTCGCGTCTCCTGTCGAGTTTCGGCATAAACAGCGGCGACAAGGTTGCCATCTTATCGCAGAACATGCCCAACTGGCCCGCCGCTTTCTTCGCCGTCACCGCTTTCGGACGCATCGCCGTCCCCCTCCTCACTGAACTCTCCGAAAACGAGATCACCAACATACTCACCCACTCGGAGACGAAGGCGCTCTTCGTTTCCCGCCGCCTGCTTTCCAAGGTTTCCGAGGAACTGCTGGCCGCGATGCGCATCGTCATCTGCACCGACGACTTGAGCATTATCCGCACGGGAGAGTCGGCGTACACCTGCGACGGCTCCATTTCGAGCCCGCTTCCCGACGAGGTGGCGTGCCTCATCTACACCTCCGGCACCACTGGCGCCGCCAAGGGCGTCATGCTCACGCACAAGAATTTCTGCGTCAACATCCGCGCCTCCTGGGACGCCCACCGGGTGCGCAGGCGCGACGTCTTCATCTCCATCCTGCCGCTTGCGCACACTTACGAGATGAGCATCGGCATGCTGTATCCGTTCGCCGTCGGCGCCAAGGTGTACTACCTCATGCGCCCGCCGACCCCGTCCATCCTGCTTCCCAACTTCAAGAAATACCGTCCCACCTGCATGCTGTCGGTGCCCCTCGTCATCGAGAAGATATATCGTTCCAGCATCGTGCCCACCATCCAGGGGAGCCCCTTCCTGAGATGGCTGCAGAAGGGATTCCCGCTGCTGCTCGACCGCCTGGTGGGCCTGCGCCTGAATAAGACCTTCGGCGGACGCCTGAAGTTCTTCGGCATCGGCGGCGCCAAGCTGGACGGCGAGGTGGAGGCGTTCCTGCGCCGCGCACGATTCCCGTATTCCATCGGCTACGGCCTCACGGAAACCGCGCCTCTCATCGGCTATGCCCGCGTCGGAGAAACCCGCGTCGGCTCGCTGGGCAAGCCCGCGTACGGAGTGGAGGTGCGCCTGGACAACGTGAATCCCGAGACCGGCGAAGGCGAAATCGTGGCCCGCGGCGACAACGTGATGAAGGGTTATTACAAGGACTACGCCCGCACCTGCCGCGTGCTGTCGTCCGACGGGTGGTTCCACACCGGGGACATCGCCTCCTGCGACAAGCACGGCCGCTACTACATCAAGGGCCGTCTGGGCAGCGTTATCCTGGGCCCATCCGGCGAGAACATCTATCCGGAAGAGATCGAAGACGTCATCAACAACATCAACGACATCAGCGAATCGCTGGTGGTCGAGCGTGACGGCCATCTGGTGGCTCTGGTTCACTTCAACGACAACGTCCTCAACTGGGACTACCGTAACCAGGACCGTTTCATCGAAGACCTGGACAGGCGCAAGAAGGAAATCCTGGAATTCGTGAACTCCCACGTCAACCGCAGCAGCCGCATCAAGGAGGTCGAGGTGGAGGAGGAACCCTTCGCCAAGACCGCCACCATGAAGATCAAGCGTTTCCTCTACAAAGAAAAAACAAAGGATGAAGCTGATAAAAAACAATGAGTTCGGCGGCGAGCGCCCGCTGTATTGCGAGCACGGCCTCCGTCTGGAAGACGTGACGGTCCATGCCGGGGAGTCTGCGCTTAAGGAGACCTCCGACATCGAAGCCGTCCGCTGCCGGTTCGAGGGTAAGTATCCTTTCTGGTGCTGCGACCGCTTCACCGTGAAGAACTGCCTGTTCACGGAAGGGGCCCGCGCCGCGCTGTGGTACAGCCGCGGCCTGCTGATGGAGGACACTCTGGTAGAGGCTCCCAAGATGTTCCGCGAGATGGAGGACATGACGCTGCACCGCGTCCGCATCCCTAATGCGCTGGAGACGCTCTGGCGCTGCAAGGGTGTGGTGCTGGAGGATGTGGAGATTGAGAAGGGCGACTATCTTTTCATGCATTCTTCAGATATCCGAATCAGCCGCCTGAAACTGCAGGGCAATTATTCGTTCCAGTATTGCCGGAACGTGGAGATCCGCGATTCCGTGATGGACACGAAGGACGCTTTCTGGGAGACGGAAAACGTGACTGTATACGATTCCGTGATCAGCGGCGAGTATCTTGGCTGGTACAGCCGCAACCTGCGTCTGGTGAACTGCCGCATCGGCGGCACGCAGCCGCTCTGCTATGCCGAGAACCTGGTGATGGAGAACTGCGTGCTGGATTCCGACGCCGACCTGGCGTTCGAGTATTCGTCGGTGCACGCCGACCTTCGCGGCGCCGTGACCTCCGTGAAGAATCCGCGCTCCGGCCGCATCGTGGCCGATTCGTACGGCGAAATCATCCTGGACGCCAACATCAAGGCCCCGGGAGATTGTGAAATCATATGTCATTTACAGAAATAATACAAAGAAAAGGCACCAACTGCGTCAAGTGGGACCTGGTGCCGGAAGGCGTGCTGCCGATGTGGGTGGCGGATATGGACTTCGAAACGGCACCCTGCGTGATGGAGGCGGTGCGGAAGCGCGCCGGGCACGGAGCGTTCGGTTATACCGCGGTGCCGGCGAGCTATTACGAATCGGTGTGCAATTGGTTCGCGGAGCATCACGGCTGGCGGCCTGATCCGTCGTGGATCATCTACTGCCCGGGTCTTGTGCCTGCGATGTCGGCGTGCGTGAGCGCGTTCACCAGGCCGGGCGACAAGGTCATCATCATGAGCCCGGTGTACAACTGTTTCTTCTCGTCGATACGAAACTACGGCTGCACGGTGCTTGACGTGCCGCTGCTGACTGTGGAAGAGGGTGGAGTGCCGCACTATGAGATTGATTTCGAGGGCCTTGAGCGTGCCGCAAGCGACCCTGATGCAAAGCTGATGCTGTTCTGCTCGCCTCACAATCCGGCGGGACGCGTCTGGAACCGCAGCGAGCTTGAGCGTGTCGGGCGCATCTGCCTGGAACACGGAATCGTTCCCGTCAGCGACGAGATCCATTGCGAGTTCACTCAGCCGGGGGTGGAGTTCATGCCGTTCGCTTCCGTATGTCCGGAGTTCGAGCGTGCCTGCGTTACACTCAATTCTCCCAGCAAGGCGTTCAACATAGCCGGACTGCAGATATCGAACATCATCGTAGCCGATCCGGATCTTCGGGCGCGTGTGAACAGGGCGGTGAATGTCAATGAGATATGCGACGTCAATCCCTTCGGGGTGGTGGCGCTTCAGGCCGCTTATACTCCCGAAGGCTTTGAGTGGCTTCAGGGGCTGAATGAATGCATCGCCGGCAACTACAAAAGGCTGGTTGCCGCCGTGGCGCGCGACCTGCCCTGGTGCAGGCTGTACCGCCTTGAAGGCACTTATCTGGCCTGGCTGGACTGCAAGGCTCTGGGTATTTCCACTGTGGAAGTCGAGAAGAGCCTGACTGAAGTGGAGAAGGTGCGGATCAACAACGGAGTTATGTACGGGCAGGACGGATTCATCCGCATCAACATGGCATGCCCGCCGTCCATGTTCGACGACGGTGTTGGGCGTATTGTCCGTGGACTCAACAGATTAAAGGAACAGATATGAAAAGGCTTTTGTTTTTTGTCACGACGCTTATGATTCTGGCATCTTGTACCGGCAATGGCTGGACCGACTCTGAACGCCGCCTTATCATGGACGGCGATGGCCTCATGAGGGTGCTGACTGTCGACGATCCTGCGGATTCGCTTATTCTTCGCGAGCCCTCTGCGATGATGTCCGTCGAAGATCTGAAGGCTCCCGAATATGAGGCGCTTGCGCGTCGCATGGTGATTACGGTGACCGATCCGTCGCAGGACGGCGTCGGCATTGCGGGCCCCCAGGTGGGCGTTCTCAGGCGCGTGGTGGCCGTGCAGCGCCTCGACAAGGAGGGCGAACCCTTCGAGGTGTATCCCAACATCAGGATAGTTGCGTTCCGCGGCGAACCCGTATCCGGTCCCGAAGGGTGCCTCAGCGTTCCCGGCCGGCGAGGCAAGGTGCTCCGCTGGAGGGATATCGATATCGAATACACCTCGCCGAAGACGCTCCAGGATACGCTTGAGACCGTTCAGGGCTTCACTGCAGTCATCTTCCAGCATGAAAGCGATCATCTGGACGGTGTGCTCTATACCGACAAATTAGATTTGGAATAATCAATTTTATTCGTATCTTTGCATCCTCTAACACGGTGCGATTAGTTCAGTTGGTAGAGCACCAGATTGTGGTTCTGGGTGTCGTGGGTTCGAGCCCCACATCGCACCCCTACCGACGCTCTCGGATGATTCCGAGGGCGTCTTTTCGTTAAGGGTGTTGGAAGTGTTTGATTTTCCGACAATTAGAGATACGAGCGGAGAAAGAGTCGCGGTTCGAGGGGCGGAATTCTCGAAAACGATTTTTCCCGAGAAAATCGAACCGAGGATGTTCAACTTAAGTTCAATCGGGGCTGTAGCCACGCAGGAGCCCATATTCTCTATCAGTGCGAGCGAGAATTTCAACTTCTCTGCCACCTCCTTATCTGACGGCTGCTCCTTGCTTTCCGATAACCTCAACTCAAGGTCTTTCTTGTCCGCGACAAGTCGAGAATTCATCGCAGTAAAAGTCTCATCGTCAAGGATGCCTTCAAACCACTTCTCCTGAACTTTCTTTATCTTGGTCTCGATGGCAACAAGGTTATTCTTCATAGTGCTCTGCTCATCCTTGACTGCTTTCGCATTCGCTTTTGTCAGGTCCACCAAGATTGCCTCATATAAGGCGAGTACGGCATCGGTGGGCCTCAACGACTTCAGGAACTTGTACATACCGTCGTTAGCATCCTCTGCGGATATCCTGTAGTGTCCGCAGTAGTTGCAGTGGTAGTACGCGTACCGTCTGCTCCTTCCTTTACTGAAGGACCCATATACGGTGCTGCCACAGTGTGGGCAACGCAAGAATGAACGCATGAAGAATGTCTCGTCGGGGACCTTCTTCACTTCGGGCGCTGCCTTATCCTTGTTGCCGTCCAATCGGGACTGTACAAGATAGAATGTCTTCCCGTCGGTTAGCGGCTCATGGATGCCTTTGACGAACTGTGCGGGAGTTTCTCCGTACTCGGGCACAAAGACATCGCCGACCATGAATCGGTTACGGAGGGTTCGAAAGAATGTCGATTCGCTCGCCTTCATCCCGCGTCTCTTAAGGTCTCGCCATACGAGGGTGGGAGCCTCAACGCCGTTAGCAACGCGTTGGAACGCTTCCCGCACGAACGGGGCTTCCTGCGGGTCGGGCTCTATCCAACATTCATGCTTGCCCGTACTCTTGTTCACATATCCATACGGGGCTTTCCCCACTCGCTTCCCTTCGATGAGGGCTTGGTGGATACCATCCCGAGTCGCTTTCGACCTCTTGTCGTTGTCAACTTCTGCCATCGTGAGGTACACAGATAGCATAATCTTTGACTCGGCTACGCTGTAGTCGATGTGTTCCTCTATAGCATTGACTTCGATTTCGTGCTTACGGAACTTGGAAATATACTCCCATCCATCCGCAGCCTCACGGGTGAAGCGATTCCATCGGAGGACCAACAAAGCGTCGGCATCCACCTCCTTTTTCTTCCGCAGGTACTTCTTGCATATCTTATTCATCTCGGGACGGTCGAAGGTCTTCGCGGAGTAGTCTTCGCGGAATACATCTACGACATTGATTCCATTGCTTTCACAATGCCGCCTCAAGGCAGTCTCTTGGTACTTCAGCGAGCCGCCCTTCGCCTGTTCGTCACTGCTCACTCGGCAGTATATTATCGCGTTTTTCATTCGTATCTTCTTTATAATCAGTTATTTGGTAGATTGCTATCATGGTTAGGAAATCCCTCAACTGAGCAATCTCGTTATCATTCAATTTGTAATCATACTTGTTCAATATATCTCTACATCGTTGAATATCAAGCATTTAAGTGTCATATTATTGCACTTATACGGCGCTTATACCTCTCCACGACCATCTTGGTCAGGAGACTTCTGCTCGGTACGGGGACACCGCTCCCACTGCGACTAACTGTCGCATCATTAACATATTACACGGGTAAAATGGTTTTATTCGAGTTATTCTTGAAGGACAGGACCCTCGCCTGTCTATATCAAATATACAATTTTCCCGCGAGAAAACCAAATCGGTGCTTGGGGCGGGGGTCATATGATGGATTTCAACTTACGGAGTGTATTGATTGCTGTCCCCGTGATTGCGGAGATGTTGCGAAGGGAGATGCCCTTCTTCAGCAGGGAGAGTTCCTTTGCGTACTGCTGCTTATAGGAGTCCACGCTCTTTCTATAGGTGGAGGGCCTGCCCATCTTGAGCCCATCCCTACGGCACTTGGCGATGTATTGGTCACGCCCGCTTGCCATCCGTTCCTTGATGGTAAGTCGTTCCATCGACGCTATCTCGAGCAGGATGGTGCAGATGAGCGATGCGACGGGATTGACCTTGCCGTCGGGGTTGAGGGTCTCCAAGTTGTAGTTCTTTACGAACAAACTGACCCCGTGCGCGTTGAGATGCTCGATGACCTTTAGGGCTTCGAGGGTGTTACGACCGAGACGGCTGATTTCGAGACAGACCACCTTATCAATGGCGTTGGACTTCACATAGTCGATGAGGTCCAAAATCTCGGGGCGCTCCTCTATTCGCTTCGCTCCGCTGACCTTGTTACTGAACACCGCCTCCACGCTCCACCCAACGAGGGCGCAATAGTCTGTCAATTCATTGACCTGCCTCTGATACTCTTGTTTTTCTCCGCTCACCCGAGCCAAAATGACGACCTTATCCATAATCATAATCGTTAAATTATGGCATAAAGATACTGCTTTTGTTTAATATATGCAACTTTTAAGATGCAAATTTTGAACATTTGCAACATTTTACTATCTTTATCGAAAATTCGTGATATAGATGGTGACGAAGAAGAAACAAGAACGGGCCATCGTCCATCTTGAGAAGGATGGCAGACACTACTACTATGGCAACCTGAAAGCCCTGACCGACCATTGGGACAAGGATGCCATCGGGGTCTCATACGCCTACCTCAAGAACCTCAACATCTCTGAGGACAAGCCATATCGGAATGATATTTGTACAATACGCAGAGGGGTCATTATTACCTCTCCAAAACGGAATTAAACACTCATCATCATATGAAAAGATTATTGCTTTCTGCTGCGGTTTTGTTGTCCTGCCTCACTGCTTTTGGGCAGAGAGAGATTATCACGATGGATTGGGATGTCGTGAAGGGCATCGTCAAAGATAATCCCAACAAGGTCAAAGAACTTGTCGAAAGGTTGTCCGCTCCAACATTAGACACGACTCTTACCTATCAGGACCGCATCATTGCCTTCTATGGTCAATCACTGCTATCAAATGGCAAAGAAATGACATTGGTTGATGACGCTTCCAAGTTGTACTCAAAAGAAGATTATGTTAATGCTTTAGCAAAAGCCCAAGATGCCTTGGCTATCAATCCGCTTAACATCAGGGCTTTGGACAGGGCAGGTAGTAGCATCATCGGATTGATTGCCGCAGGAGACGCGACCTATACCAAAAATGATGCGAGACAATACTTCAACAGAGCGATGAGGTTGTTCAATACCATAGCAATGACGGGCGATGGCAGCAAGGATTATCCGTTTTGTGTCACTTCCGTTAGCGATGAGTACGATTTTATGAACAACTATCTCGAACTCTATGAGTTTGAGTCACAATTCCTCGTTGGTAATTGTGATGTATTCATCCTTTCAGAGACGAGTAAATACTATTCCAACAAGGAACTCTACTTCGATGCTACTCGCCCCCTTGAGATACTTACTCAAGCATTAGGACTGTAATTCCGAATCAAGTTATTACAAACTGATAAGGTGATACATCAAACGGCGGTGTATCACCTTGTTTTATGTGTTAAAGTGATACGGATGGAGTTTTGATACAGAGACGGGTAGGATGCATATTCTTCCTTGCTCAACAACGAATAGTATGCAGTGGCAGGGGATATTGTTATTCTATACCCTCCCATTGCACTTTAGAAGGGTCTCCCAATCCATTTTGCGCCGCCCTCGCGTGAAACGGATGACCGCCGACAGGTGGTAAAAGAACATCTTACGGAGACCATCGGCATCGAACAAGTCCTCGGGCTCGGGGAACACATTGCACATTGCGAAATAGTCCTTCAGTTCTTGGTAGTGGAGGCGGATTTCAAGGCGATAGAGACGCTTGGGATTACCATAATGGTCAAGGATATACTGCTTGTCGGAATGGTCATCTATCTCCGCTTTCTTGTCGTATGCCTGAACCGAAATACCGTTGCACTTGTTTGCTATGGCTTTCTTCTGCTTGATGGTGATGGTCGGATGGTTGAGGCGGTCCAAGGTGGATGAATACTCGAAACTGACCCCTTGAAGGACCTGCTTCCTATCCTTGACCGCCTTTCCGTTGATGATGGTCGTAATGGTCTTGTCTCGCATCATTCGCTTTATCAGAGACGGGAAATTGACACCTCCGTCCAAGGCCAAATCAATCGCGGTGAAGTTATTGAACACCATCCCGAATTCGTCGGGTAACGCCAAAAGACGCTGAAGTGTTTCGGCATCGTATAGCACGGAATTCTGCACCTTGAGATAGACATACAAGGGAGCATCTTCCATATCCGTATAGTGTCCGAATTTCAACTGCGCCACCTCCACGCCATCCTCAACTACGACAAAAAAGTATCGGAACCTCTCGTTGAGGAACCGATAGAACTTGTAGTGATACAATTCAACTGACGCACCCACCTCCACTTCGGCAAGGCAGGCCATCTGCTCTCTGTCTGCAATGTAACAGAGTTTCAATTCATCAATGACAATCTCATCTCTCTCATTGTACTGCATTCATTTCAAGGTTGAACATCGTTATTCTCGTCCGCATTTGGTCGGTGAGGAACCGTCTGCCAATACTTCTCCATCGATTGGCTGATGTGTTGTCTGTGTGATTCGGATTTCGCTCTGCCGCGTTGGCTTGCTGCAATCTTCTCCTTGGTCTCATCGTCTAACTCACGATACTGTCTCTTGTACTCTTTCATAACTACTCTTTTCATATAAATAGGTAGGTCAGGTAAAAATGTCAAGCATAGTAGAACCTTTTTCGCTGAAGATGCAGATAAAATCAACGCAACACACAGTTGATACCCTACCGTACCTTCTTGTCGTGGGACGTTTTTTACGGGATTTCACTTGTTGAAAAACAACATCTGACGGGTGTAGGGGGCAGGTATTTGCTATCCTCGTCCCGCATAAATACCTGTAACTAAATGAACGCCGTCGGCGTAGAAAATCCGCGGTCATTTTAACAGTATCGCATCCTGTAGAGTGCGCTCCTTGCCCATCAGTTCAGGGAAGAACGGATGCAAGGCCCATATCTTATCTATCCACGGCATCAGGCGGTTCAAGTCGGGACGGCACGACTCACCCCAAAGGCCTCCCGAAAGGGAGGCTTTTTTGGTGCGATGTGGGGCTAAGCCCCTACAATCCCCCGCTGCTGCGCAGCTGCCCCCAGGGGCATGGGGGAAGTTTTCCCCCACGCGGCTTCGCCGCTCCCCCTTCTATCTCCGGCATCAAGTAAGAT
>JAEEGL013881340.1_pt1 | contig 27024 bp, 21 predicted proteins | sample 9134231 | NCBI WGS metagenome assembly JAEEGL01 (sample SAMN16246548, study PRJNA631951) | gut metagenome | biome: gut microbiome; feature: rumen; material: fiber-attached | host: Bos | place: Iran: Karaj | collected 2018-10 | reverse complement strand
TCTTATCGTTATACTGCCTTTCAGTCGTGTGCATTCCGTGTGCATTTCATGTGCATTACACCTGTTTTTTGTGCACACGGGACTGCAATTTTTCATTTAAAACTGCTTTCTGTAGGTAACAGAAAATCCTGTATTTCGGTGTTTCCTCGAAATACAGGATTTAATGATCTGGCAGGGGCAGAAGGACTTGAACCCTCGGCACGCGGTTTTGGAGACCGCTGCTCTACCAACTGAGCTATACCCCTATAAATATTAATCAATCACAACATAAATATTATATCAGAATAGTTGAATGCTGTCAAGGGATTTGCTATATTTTTATTTTTTAACTATTATCTAAAGTTCACAGAAGGAGCACATTATCCCCATATGAGTGAAAAAAACCGCTGAAAAGCAGCGGTTTTTTCATGTATTTACTGTGTTTCGCTCATATAGAGTCCGATACGGCTCTTAATGATATTAACGAATTCATCGATGTTCCTTTCGCCATTGAAGACATAATCGCTCTCCTCTTTGATTATCTGCTCGATATTTTTGTTTACGAACGGGTCTATTTCTAACCTGTTGATAAAATCATAGATACTGGCTTTTGGCTCGTCAGATATGCTCAATGATAAGCTTTCAGATATCATACACTTTGCGTTTATTGAATTATTTGCATTTTCATCGAGTTCCATAAGCCTGTCAACTGCTTCGCTTATGACGGGCACTCCTATCTGATCTCTGCTTAGCTCCAGTTGGAAATCCGAATTAAAAAACATCTGTGACAAAGCCTCCCAAATTGCTTCCTTGTTTTCGGTGACAGACATTATACCAAAAGATATCGGTATCTCCGCGAAGCTTCCTCTGCCGTTATTTGTTGGATATCCCACAAAGGTAAATGGCTCTTCATTAAATGCATACAACATAAATAATACTGTATGTCCTCTCTGGTTCCGCAGTTTCCGAGCTTGCTGTACACGACAGTATAAACATAGTTCTTATATTCATTATAGAATCTCCGCTGACCATTCTGCAGAGACGATAGGATAAGCTCTTTCAATTCACTTCCCGTCATCAGCAAACCTCCCTGCATTTTCATATATTACTATTACAGATTTAAGCCCCTGTGTGACTGCACGAAACAAATATTTATATTTTAACAAAAAATCTCTGCCGAAATCAGCCTTGATACCTTTGTAACAAGGTCGAACTCGGCAGAGTTCTGTCATTTTGCAGCGCTTTTAAGCGCCTTCAGCACCTTTTTCTGCACGGGGAAGCGCTCCCTGCGTGGGCAGTTCCTTTCATACAGCTCATAAAGCGCGGAAGCGTCCTCACGGGACAGCATTCCCGCCAGCTCAACGGTGAAGCCGTGGACCGCGTTCATCAGCCAGTAGGCACAGACAGGATCTTTATGCTCCCGCTGAATGCTGTATATATACTCAAGTACCTCCCTTATATCAGCGGAGCCGGGCTTTTCTGCGGCGTATTCCCTAAGGAGCCCCTCGATTCTCTCCGCAAAGCGGTCGTGACAAGGATCCTCGGATATTTTCTTGCCGAAGCCGAGAAGTCCGTCGGCAGGCTTTTTATTCCGTTCGAGCCTTCCCACCTCATCAATATACTCCTCATAGAGAGCCCTTACCGCTGTGAGCCCGTTTCTGTACTCACTCATCGGCTTCCTCTGTTTCCGCCTCATCGGCTGATTCCTCAGCTTCATCGGATAAAACCGAAGCCTTCATGTCCTTGTGGAACTGTTTGTACGCATAAACCACAAAAGCGATACCCGCCGCCATGAAAACCGCACCTATGATACGGCAGGCAGTCACGCTCATGGAGGTATTCTCGGCAGAAGCTATCTTAAAGGCAAGGTAGCATATATATACCGCCACGACTGCTCTGAGAGCTGCTGCTTTTCCCGCTTTTGATCTTTTTTCAATATCGTATCTCATTCATATGTTCCTTTCATTTTTTTCGCAAAATTACGGCTCGGGAAATAATAGTCTTTCCCGAGCCGCATAAACACGTTTTAACCGGCCTTGCCTGTCTTTTTATTGGATACAACGTCAAAGATAACGGCTATAAGAAGAACCGCACCCTTGACTACGTACTGCCAGTTGTTGTCAAGGCCTCTGATGGACATACCCTGATTGATAACGCCGAGGAGGATAGCTCCGACCACGACGCCGCCTACGGTACCGCTTCCGCCGTATGCAGAAGCACCGCCGATGAAGCATGATCCGATAGCGTCCATTTCAAATGAGTTACCAGTATCGCCGTTTACAGAGCCGACACGCGCTGCAACGAGAAGTCCAGAAAGACCTGCAAGCAACGACATTGATGTATAAGCCATGAAGTAAACCTTATTGGTATTGATACCGGAAAGCTTTGTAGCCTTTTCATTGCCGCCGACTGCGTAGAAGTAACGTCCGAATGCAGTCTTTGAAGTAATGAATGCATAGATGAATACTACAGCAAGAACCCATATAGCCATTACAGGGATTCCCTTATAATGTGCTATCTTCCATGTGTAAGCCAGCACGAGAACGTCGATAACGATTATCTTTGCAAACTGTGATACGGCAGAAACCTGCTTGTAGCCCTTCTTAGCCTTCTTTATACGGTTGAGGACTGTAATAACAACAAGAGCTGCTGCAATAATAATACCCAGAATGAAAGCAGACCACTTTACATCCTTGTTATCAATTCCGGGGATTTCGATATAGGAAGCGAAGATATCAAGGAATCTCTTTCCTACAGAACCGTCAGACTGCGGGATGGCAATAGTCTTTGAATCGAGTATCGCACGTGCGAAGCCTCTGAACAGAAACATTCCCGCAAGAGTACAGATAAAGGGCGGAATATGTATGTATCCGATCCAGAAGCCCTGCCACATACCGATGAGCACTGAGAAAATAAGGCAGAGACATATAACTATTAACGGATCCATTTTATGCTTAGTCAGCATCTGAGCTGCTATAGCGCCTACAAGGCAGACTGTCGAACCTACTGAGAGGTCGATGTTACCGCCTGTGAGGATACACATGAGCATACCGCAGGCAAGAACCAGAACGTATGCATTCTGTATCAGAAGGTTTGAAAGATTCTGTGGATAAAGGAGTCGTCCCTCTGTCCATAAAGAAAAGAATATAAATACAACGACCAGCGCAATGACCATCGTGTACTTTTTTATGAAAGTTTTTGCGTTCATGTTAAACTCCTTCGATCATTATTTTTTGTCGGACTGAAGGATAGCGGACATGATCTTTTCCTGCGTTGCTTCCGAAGCAGGCATTTCTGCCACCATTTTTCCTTCATTCATAACGTATATTCGATCACACATACCGAGCAGCTCGGGCATTTCGGACGAGATCATAATAACTGACTTGCCCTGTGCCACGAGATCGTTCATAATGCAGTATATCTCATACTTGGCGCCTACGTCGATACCTCTTGTGGGTTCGTCGAGTATCAGCACCTCAGGATCGGCGAACATCCACTTGGCAAGCAGGACCTTCTGCTGGTTACCGCCCGAAAGATTACCTACCGCCTGCTGAACGGAAGGAGTTTTTGTACGCAGCTTTTCCTTGTATTCCTCAGCTACGGAATTTTCCTTGCTGACATCGACTATACCCTTTTTGCAGACCTTTTCAAGGCGAGCCATAGTGGTGTTCTGAGCAATGCTCTGTTCGAGGATAAGACCGTTGCCCTTACGGTCCTCGGTAACGTATGCAAGACCTGCCTCAATGGCGTCACGGACATTCCTGAGACTTTTTTCCTTGCCGTCTATTTTCAGATCACCGCTGATATTTGTACCATAAGACCTTCCGAATATAGACATTGCAAGCTCAGTTCGTCCTGCGCCCTGCAAGCCTGAAAATCCTACTATCTCGCCGCGATGCACGTTGAATGAAACGTTGTCCACGACTTTTTTCTCGTTATAGATAGGGTGGTGTACGCTCCAGTTCTTCACTTCAATGCCTATCTTGTCGCTGACATTATGCTCGCGTGAAGGATATCGGTCGCTGAGCTCACGTCCTACCATTCCGCGGATGATACGCGCCTCATCGATATTATGCTCTGCGTTGTCGATAGTCTCGATAGTTGAGCCGTCACGAAGCACCGTGATCTTATCGGCAACGTAGGATATCTCATTGAGCTTATGAGAAATAATGATCGAGGTCATGCCGTCCTTCTTGAAACCGAGAAGGAGATCAAGGAGCATTTTTGAGTCCTCCTCGTTAAGTGAAGAGGTGGGCTCGTCAAGTATGAGAAGCTTAACGTTCTTACTGAGGGCCTTTGCGATCTCAACAAGCTGCTGCTTGCCTGTACCGATGTCCTTGATAAGAGTGGTCGCTTCTTCCTTAAGACCGACCTGCTTCATATGCTCGCCTGCCTCGTAATAGGTCTTGTCCCAGTCTATTCCGAAGCGTCCCTTGCGCTCGTTTCCGAGGAACATGTTCTCGCCGATGGAGAGCTCCGGTATGAGTGCGAGCTCCTGATGAATGATTACTATACCTTTCTCTTCACTGTCATGCAGTGTTTTGAACTGGCAGAGCTCGCCGTTGTATACGATATCGCCCGTATAGCTGCCGAAAGGATAGGTTCCGCTGAGTACGTTCATCAGTGTTGACTTACCCGCACCGTTTTCACCTACGAGGGCATGTATCTCACCGGGTCTTACTTGGAGATTTACATTGTCAAGAGCCTTGACGCCGGGAAATTCCTTTGTGATGTTCTTCATTTCGAGTATAAATTCTGCCAATTATATCCCTCCTTTATGTCTGAATTGCTCCGCAGCTCACGCAAAGGAGTTCCCGAATGAGCCTAATTCATTCAGAAAAAGGGGCAGACTCAGCCCGCCCCCCTTTACAGACAATATTAAATTTTTATTGCACAGTCACACTGTAAAAGCTTTATTATTCAAGATACTTATGAGCGCTATCCCACTTATAAAGTCCTGTATCTACCAGCTTATCCAGCGAATCCTTTGTAATAACATAAGGAACGAGCAGATATGAAGGAACGACCTTTACGCCGTTGTCGTATGACTCTGTATCATACTTTGCTTCAGCAGAGAGGCTGAGGCTGCCGTCAGGTGTCTGACCTGAGAGTATAGCCTTGGCAACGTCGAGAGTAACACCTGCCTCGTCGCTTACATTCTTGTATACTGTCATTGACTGCTTTCCGTCAACGATATTCTGAAGGTTTGCGATATCGCCGTCCTGACCGGTTACAATAGGAGTATTGCTGCCGCTGTAGTCAGAGTCGATAGCCTTTGCAACACCGAGAGCTGTCGAGTCGTTTGAGCAAAGTGCAACATCGAGCTGTGTACCGTTTGAATAGTACGAAGCAAGAGTGTTCTGCATGTTCTCAAATGCCTTGTCTGTAGACCATGTAGGAGTAGCTACCTGCTCGAACTTTGTCTTGCCCGACGGAACCTTGAGTACGCCGCTCTTGATGTATTCCTCAAGAGCATCATAAGCGCCGTTGAAGAAGAATCCTGCATTGTTGTCGGCAGGGTCGCCTGCTGTAAACTCGATATTGAACGGGCCTTTTTCGCTGTCAAGCTTGAGAGTGTCACGTACGAACTCACCCTGAAGCTTACCAACGGTATAGTTATCGAATGAAACATAGTACGAAACAGCGTCTGTGTTCATGATAAGACGGTCATAAGCAATAACAGGGATATCTGCACCCTTAGCGTCAGCGAGGGTCTGAGAGAGGGACTCACCGTCGATAGCTGCAATAAGGAGAAGGTCTACCTTATCAGCGATCATGGACTGGATATCGTTGTTCTGCTGCTCTGTCTTGTTATCTGAGTACTTCAGCTCAACCTTGTAGCCTGCGTCTTCAAACTGAGCCTTGAGGTATTCACCGTCACGGTTCCAGCGCTCGAGGGATTTTGTCGGCATAGCGATACCAACTGTCTTCGGGCCGCTGCTGGCTTCCTCTTCCTTTCCGTCGTCGGACTTAGCTGCGGTAGTTGTTTTGTTATCGCTGCTGTCATTGGTTGATGGTTCGGAGCTATTGCCGCATGAAGCCATAGTGCCTAACATCACAAGAGTTGAGAGTACTGCAAGAAACTTTTTCATTTGAATATCCTCCTTTAATGTTAAAAATAATATGTGAAAAAATTGTTGCCATTCATTAAAATATAACTTGTTCTTGATATATTGTATTCTACACAATTTTCCCCTCATTGTCAATATGTTATATGTTAACTTTGGTGGATTGTATAAACTGGCAGTAATATTTATGTGCAAAACGTCAATTGACTATCTATAATTGTTCATTTTTGTAACGTTTATGACAAAAAAGGCGGCTTATGTTAATCGTAATATGTGTATAAAGATTTTATATATACCTATTGCTTCAACACCTGAAAAAGACTTCGGGGAAGTACCTTTCAAAAGGAAGGTACTTCCCCGATAAATACACATATTCTATTACAGCAGTCTCTTTTTCCTTGTCTTTATGAACACTGCCGCAGCTGCCGCAAGCAGAGCCGCCGCACCGCAGCTAATCTTGAACCACAGCTTGTTGAAAAGGATCCTTATGGCGCTTGTTGTAACGAGAATATTCCTGTAATTGTACTCTATCTCGTTTTCTGCCATATCCGTAAGGACTACCCTGACATTCTGCGCATGCTTTGCATTCGGAATTACAAAAGCGCATTCGTCATCCAGATATCTCGATCTTACAAGGCTGCCGTCGATATATACCTTGACGTTCTTCAGCATGATATTGTCGGATACCGCCAGATGAGCAGTAATACTTTCATTCTTATAAGCGGTATTCTCGTTTATATCCAGCGGTATGCACAGAGGCTTTGTCTTGTCTATGCAGAACGCAACGTCAGCATTCTTCTTCTCCGAATTGCTGATATTGATATTGCCCGCTTCGTCCCTTGTGTGTATTGAAACTGAATATCTGGCGTCATTCTCAAAGTTCTTGGCAAATACTCTATAGGTATACTCCGACCACTCGCCGTTGCCGCCGCGGTACTCCACAGTGTAATCCTCGCCCTCCTTGAGCTCGATCATTTCAGAGTCCTTGGTGATGTACACGTTCTGAGGACCTGCATGAGTATCGGGATTGCGTTCTATTATAACGATATCCTGTGCAGCGGGCACAAATCTTCCGCGAATGCTTCTTGTATCGCTGTCTATCTCGAATACCGAGCCGTAGCGGTTTACAGAGAAGCTGAAATCCTTTTCGATCTTATTGTCCGCGTTGTCCTTTGCACTTGCCCTTACCTTATAGATATCGTCGTTTTCCTCCTTATCGGGGATATTATCGAATATGTACTCGTATCCGCCGTCCACCTCGTTGAGCTGACCGCCGAGATCAAGGTCGTTTCCGCGGTTCGCACCGTTTACCTTGATCTTGATGCTTTCCTTGTTGATATTGGTATCCTCGAACATGATACGGGGGCGTATCTCCTTTGCATTACTTGACTTTATAACGCTTTCCGCAGCAATGGTAGGCTTTCTGCTGTCAACACAGAACGTGCCGGCATAGGTCTCCATTACATTTCCAGCCTTGTCACTGCCGCTAATCCTTACCGTATACTCGCCGTCCTTGTCGAATCTGACAGTTGCGGTATGCTGACTGCCGCTTGAAGTCCATTCCGTAAAGGTTGGGAAGCCGGCAGTGCTGTCATTGAACGTACCCGTCACAGCAATGAGCTTCGGATCAAAATTACTTTCATTTATGGTGAATGAAGCCGTTACCGCCTGGCTGTAGTAATGATCGTTGGTCATTCTGTTGTCAAACACATTTGTAAGAACGGGAGCAGTCATATCGATGACAAAATCTTCAGTTACCACGTTTGAATCCCTGCCGCACATGTCTGTACACCTTACAACGAGTTTATAGTCACCGTCGCTGTCAAATTCCCTGACAGCGCTGTATACGGCAGTATCGGTACCCTCTGTGCCCCCTGTGAGATTCCATTCAAGCTTTTCGGCAGTACCGTTTACTGTAACCTCCATACGGCTTTTGTCAAAGTTTCTCTCGGTAACGGAGATAACAGCCTTTCTCGCCGTCCTAAAGATCTTACTTTCCGTCTTCCCGGCATTACTCTCCGCATCAATGAAGCTTACCGCAACACGCGGATCCACAGTGTCTATGCTGAAAATCCTTTCGTCCGCTTTTGGCACATGATTGCCTGAATTATCGTCAAAGCCCAGAGATATTGAATTCCCGTTGGAGTTTTCGGATATGGATATATCCCTTGAAGCCTCAAGAACGAGATTATGATCCGTTCCGCCCTCCGGAATTGTCCAGCCCGAGCGGTCCGACATGATATCATAACTCTCAGAGCCCATACCCGACGCATTTACAGTCACCGAACCGATTCCCGAGAAACTGTCCATGACCGTCACTCTCGCGTTCACAGCTCCTCGGTACAGTGGATTTCCGCCTGCGTCCCTGTATGGAGTATCAGGAAGCTCTATATATGCATTTGAAGTACCCGAGTGCTGCTGATAGCTCTCTGTAACGATGCCGTCGGTGAAGACCTCCTCAGACGTTCTTCCTGCGTTGCTGACAGCTGTGACCTTTACCTTTCCCTTGAAATTAACGGGAAGTACCAGTCTGTAAACGGTATTGTGAACAAAACCGTTATTCGGTACCTCAACAGTCTCCTCTCTGCCGTCACTGTATATGAGCACAGCTTCGATACCTCTGATACCCGAGCTGTTCTCCCCTTCTGCGACTACAACGTCGATACCGACGCTGTGTCCGGAGAACTTCACGTAATCATATACGCCGTCCCTGTCAGTCACATCACTTCCGTCAATGAGAAGAGATGTCACTCTCGGTACGCTCTTGTCGATAAATACAACCATGTAAGCAGCGTCGCTTCTGTTGAAGGAGGTATCCTCAGCCGTAAGGCTTACATTTATACTTCCGTCACCGTTAAGAGCGTATCCGCTGCCGAGGGATACGGTATCATCGCCGCATTTCAGATCAGCTGAGAATGTATCCGTGTTTTCGTCGGCGCGGAAAATGATATTGTACTCCCCTGCCGCCAGCTTTGCGGTATCGATACTGTTCTCTCCGTCCGCAAGCTTTATTGTATTTGCCCGTCCGTTCACGGTAATGCATATCGAATCGATACCCGAGCATATATCGGGGTCAACGTCCTCCGCACTTACTGCAAGAACGATATCCTGATATCCTCTGAACCATGTTCTGCTGCTGCCGTCGGTAAGCTCCTCAACATATGCGGCTTTACCGGCCGATATATTCCTTATGCTGCACACAGGCCCGGTTTCATCAATGATGAACAGGCGCGGTTCCGCATTGTTTTCGCTGCTGAACGAGGAATTGTTGCCCATACCGTCCTCAGCTTCTACGATTATCGGTATTTTCTTATTATTTCCGCTTATATCGCTTTCAGAAACCGTATAAACGTACTCTCCCGCCTTTTTGCCTTTCAGCATAGGCTTTGCTTCCGAGCCCTCACCGAAGAGGATCCTTGCGTCCCTTACTCCCGAGCCCTTTCCGTCTGAGATCTCAACGCTTATCTCATTGCCCTCCCTTAGGACGTAAACGTTGCCGCCGGTCTTGGCTTTAATACCGGTCCCGACGTTAATATTGCCTATAGCCGGAGCCTGAGCGTCGATGTCAACATATATTTTCTGACCCTTGGAGCTTTTATTATTGCTGTTATCGACCGCATATACCTCGAAAACATCATTGATAACGTCTTTTTCCCTGCCCTTTCCGGGTTTGAAGTTCAGAATGAACCGTCTGCTCTCAGTATCAAACGTCAGCGTCGGCACGCTTCCGCTTGCAGCCCTGGCACTCTTCCTTGAACTGCTGTAGTCTGCGAACAGCTTCTGATATCCAGTACATTCTTCCTCCAGTTTTTTTATGGCAGCTTTTACAGCATCATTCTTGCTGTCGCTGCTGTCTGAGGAAAGCTTTTTCGTGTTCTCTTTTATGAGATTCTCACAATATGCGGTAATGTCCTTTGAAAGAGTATCCGCGCTCTTATGCAGAAGCTCCCTGTAGCTGCTGTAAGTCTCAAGAGCACCGTAGCTGCCTATCTTATCCATCGGGAGCCCGCGGAGCACTTCTATAAGCTTCGTCTCGATCTTAAGGATATCCTCATTTTCGATATATCCGCTCATTTCCTTTGCAGCGCTCCAGCCGCCTGCGGGACGGTCGAACCTGTAGTCGCCCGCAATTATCGAAGCTATCTCCTGCTTGTCGGCACTCTCGGCATTTATATAATTATCGTATATATCATGGAGCTCTCTTGCGTCATAATAGGGAAGCTTATCGTCATTGAAGGGATAAGTCTCTGTATCCTTCACTTCAAAGGATACCTCCATTCCCTTTCCGTCCTTCCATTTTTTTACGCTGTTGTCTGAGGATGGAGTGATATTTTCTATACCCGGAGCCGTCCTGTCAAGATAGAAACATATGCCGTTTTGCAGGCTGTCGGTAAACTCTCCGTCTTTTCCGCCCACAACATTTCTAACAAGTACAAACCCCGACTTCTCCATTTCCTTTTTTTCAACAGAAAAACTGCTGCTGTTCTTGTCGGGAACGAAGCTGCTCAGCTTAAGACCTCCGTCCGCAGAGGAAACCACTATAACCCGCTTATTGCTGAACTTTTCTCCGAAATCGGCAAGCACTGCACTGTCCCCAAGAGCCTCATAGGTGAAGCAGTTGTTGTTTCTCTTTGCCACAGCAGCGCTCTGCTTATATGAAAACGCATCAGCTGCACTGCTCCTGCCAAGCTTTACGTAATTGAGGGTTATGCCCTTCATGTCATTTTTATAGGCGATCTCCCTGCACCTCTTGCCGCTTTCGGAAGAAGCGAAAGCCTCGCCGTCAAGCTCGAAGACCTTTCCGCCGTAGTAATAGCTTGCAAGGAAACGTCCGTCGCCTGCAAGATACGGCACCTCAAATGAGTATTGCTCACCGTTTTTCTTCACAGGCAGCTTTATCTCCTCGGCAGCAGTCTCGCTGCCGTCATTCCTGACTGCTGCGGTAACAAATTCATCTATGCCCGAAACAGTGAGCTTAATGCCCTTTTTGAACTTGAAACCTTCCGTATCGAGTATACTTTTCAGCTCTATCTTTCCGTCATTTGCAATATAAACAGCCTTCTCGCTGCCGCTGCTTATCTCATATGCTGTCTTCTTCGATTCCGTATCCGACTCTATTGTCAGGGATTCTATATCTTTCCACTTTATCTCATATGAGCTCTTGTTTGCGGGATATCTGTTGCTTCTGTCAGAAAGGTGATAATCGGGCGAAGTGAGATCAAGATCGAATGTCCTCGGAACGAACCTGTATTCCTTTCCGCCGAATATAAGCTTGAATTCGTCACCGCTGTCCTCTCTTCTAAGCACTCCGCTGTAGTCGGCGCGTGCAATGTAATGATCCGTATCGTCTGCGCAGGAGTACAGTATGCTCGGGACAATATCCATCTCTGCGCCCGCCTTGAAGTAATTATAAAGCGCATTATCGCCATCGCTCTTATAGGCGATATAGTCGTCATCATGCCTTGCGGTAATGGTGCAGGCATCCATAGGTACATTACTGTAGTCACCGTTGTACTCAAAATGATACCTGTAGTACACTTCAAAATGCATGACATTGTTCCTGACGTATCTGTACTTGAACAGAATGCCGTACCTGTCGAAAACATAATCCTTTGCACGGGGGATATAATTCTTGTCAACCACGTACATAAGCTCGTTCGTTTCGTTGTTCACGCGGACATCATGGATAAAACCCTCATCGAAAACACTGCCCAGAAGCCATGCATATGCGTCAGCATAATTCTCCTGCAGCTCAGTAAATCTTATGTTATCGAAAACAAGTGAATATTCGGCAAACTCTGCGGAGGGATCTGTACTGCCCCCGAGAGTATCGCTGTCCTGCTCCGTATCTGCGTGATCAGCTGCTTCACTTCCGTTCTGATCCGAGGATATATCAGGCTCATTGGTCTGTGCGGCAGCCACAGGCACTGCCCACGTATAGTTTGAAACCAAAGCAAGCGCCGCCGCAAAAGCCATTTTTTTCCTGAGAGCCAGTTTACTCTTTTTCACTATGACCGACCTCCCTTTTCTTAATATATATCTGTCACGTTCATGTACCATCAAGCATGAACGTTCACTCTGTTACCTTATCGATAATATCGGGATCAGCATTGATGACAAGGATATTGTTCGTTATCCTGAAATCCTCCTGTCCGCTGTTCCCTACAACCACGGTAGCGTCGTCCGCAGTGTCATTCCTCCGTGCCACCACTACCGTTATCTCTCCGCTGTCATTCCCGTCGAATACATCCTCTTCAGCAGCCTTGCGTGAGTTGCCGCCCGTGATGTCTATCTTCATTGACGGAGTTGACCTTACAGGTGCAGGAACGCTGTTCCTTGACCTTATCTCGGAGATAATGCCCGAGATAAGCCTGAACCTTAAGGCGATAAGAAGTGCCGTAACGAACAGCACTATACCTATGCCGAGAAATATATCCGATATTATCTGCCAGTAAAATGAACTCACTCCCGCACCTCCTTTCTCACCGAGAACCTTCTATCAGTTCGGTAATGCTGCTGTAATTGCGGAGGATATACTCCTTTGCCTCTCTTGCGGAATCCCCCTCAGCGTTTATCTTCTCCGTCTTGGCAAGTATCTTGTCCATCAGCGATCTCTGCTGAGCCAATGATATGCCCGATCTTGAAAACTCATTGATATTGCTATTTTCAAGATTGATTATGGTCTTATAGGTCTCAAGAATGATTATATCAGAGCCGGCATTTGCAGTCTCCACAAGCTCGTTCAGCTCGTTCATTCCCTCCCACAGTTCCTGCGAGTAGTTCTTTTTCAGAAGCTCATTTTCCTTTTTCTGCGTCTGAGAATAGAAATCTCCTATAGTACAGTAAACATGAGCGATATCGTATTTATCGGGCTCGCGCCTTCTGAACTCGGCTGTCTGAGCCTCCCTGAACCATTTTACCGCAGCAATTTTTCCTGTGGTACTGCTCTCCGATGAAGAGGTGTCCCCATAGAAATAATAGTACCAGTACAGTATGCCCAGCTCATATGCCACCTCCTCATAGTGAGGATCCTTTCTCAGCTCATTGATGTTCTCGTTTACGAGCCTGAGTATCTGTCCGACTTCCTTTTCATCAAAAACATGGTCGTTCTTATAGAGCTCGATAAGCTTAAGATAAGCGTCAGAATAGGAACCGTCCGCGTCTATCACGTCTTCAAAAGCGGCAGCTCTCATTTCGTAGCTGTTGGCATTCTCAGCTTTTTCCACGAGCTTGTTGAAGTCATCGCTCCTGCCCTTTTTAGCCATAACGCCCGCAAAAGCGGAAAACGCCAGCGATAATACGGCAAGTCCAGCGATAATGCCCGCCGCCTTCACATAGGTATGATTCTCAGCCTTGTCAAGGTCAGCATATAGCTCGTCACATGAGCGGTAGCGCTTTGCCCTGTCGTCGTTTACGCATTTGCGTATTATGCGTACCATAGCGGCATTCATATTCTTGTCGAAGACGAAACGCTCCGCAGAGCTCACAAGCCTGCCGTTTACGGAAACGTTCATGGGCTTTTTACCCGTTAGCATATGATAATAAGTAGCGCCAATATTGAATATATCCGTCTTTTCGTCCAGCTCCTCCTTGCGGAACTGCTCGGGTGCGGCGTAGGCGGGAGTATACGCAAAGGTACCCTCGCGCCGCTCGATAACGGAGCCGAAATCAATGAATTTCAGCTTTCCGTACTTCTCCGGGTGCCTTGCGTTCTCGAAGTCTTCATAATTGCGCATTACCATGATATTATCGGGCTTCATGTCGCTGTGTATAAGTCCGCACTTGTGTATGAACGACATTACCGAGCAGATATCCTTGGCATAGCGCAGAAGCGTTTTCTGCCTGATAGGGTCATATTCAAGGAGTTTCTCCATAGAAACTCCGTCGATATAGTCCTGTACGATGTACAGGGCATTGGGATCGTTGTCGATTATCTCGATTATATTCGGAAAAAAGGAATTCTTAACGTCCTTTTCATAGAATTCCTTTATAAGCAGGGACTCCTGACGGGCATTGTAAGCGTCGCTGCCGTTGGTCTTCATTACCTCCTTGACGGCTCTCTGAGCGTCGTTGGCTCTCATGTCGAGAGCGCGGTAAACAACTGAGGTACCGCCCTTTCCGACGATATTGACGATCTTGTATCTGTTTCCGAGAACAAATCCTTTATTGAGCAAAACGATCGCCTCGCTTTCAGCAGAGCCTGATCAGAAGTGCGGTTATATTATCCTTTTCACCGCATTTGATCACTTTGTTTTTAAGCTTTTCAAGATTGTCGGAAACAGTCTTTTCGTCCTTGCACGCAGAGGGCTTCAGGGCCTTCTGCAGCTCCGACGGCGTCACCTTTTTCCTGAAACCGTCAGAGCAGAGCATATAACACTCCCCACCGTCAATATCGCATATACTGTAGTCATAGGAGGTGTCCTCAAGACCTGCCCCTATGCAGTTTGTGAGCTGATTCTGGCGAGGGTCCTTCTCTGCCATTTCCTCAGTGATCAGACCGCTCCTGACCTCCTGACCCACAACGGAGTGATCCGAGGTGAGAAGCTGTATCTCGCTTTCTGTGATCTTATAAAGCCTTGAATCCCCCACATGAGCGATAAGCAGGTGACTGAGCTGCGGTATGACAAGCACCGAAGTAAAAGTGGTAGCCATATCCGACGAATTCGCAGCCGCATACCTGTTTATGCGGGTATTCAGCTCATGGAGACGGTCGTCCATAGCCTCCCGTATTTTCAGCACAGAAGCCTTGTCCCTCATAAGCAGGGCAAGATCCGACGCGAACCATTCGCTCATGCGCTTGCAGACGTAGGCGCTTGCCGTTTCGCCGCCCGACAGACCGCCGACGCCGTCGCAGACTGCCGCAAAAAGTATCTCATCGCCGCCGAACTGCGCGGTGCAGATAAAGAGCGAGTCCTGATTGACCTTTCTTACCGCACCCTCGGTAGTCACATAAGAAAAAACATATTTCATAGAGCATCACCGTCAGTTTTCTTCGTAGAATTTATAGGAAATGCCATGATAACGGAATGTACAGCCTGAGAAAAGGCTGCTCTTTTCCCCTGCCGCAACATCCTCACCCTCAACGTTAAGGGAGGTGCAGGAAATATTCTCGATACAGATACTGTGTCTCGTCCGTGAGTTCTCACGGCTTATGATAATGCCCGAGAGCTCCGCACATGTGAACGGGTACACAAATATCGGCACCTTCTCCTTGCTGGAAGTATTCAGCAGATAAGCGATATGCTTCATGCCTGTCTTTTTGAGATCATCGGTCTTGGCCTTGAGCTCATTTTTTCTTCCCACTATAACTGTCGGGGAATCCCCGCTGTTGATATTGAATACAAAGGGAATATCGTATATATATATCACGTCGCCCGAGGCGAGCTGCTGTTTTTTTATCTTCTCGCTGCCGTTTTCAAAGCTGCTGAGGAAGGTGCCGTTTGAGGAGTCCTTGTCCTCGATGTAATAATTTCCGTCCTCACATGTTATGACAGCATGCACCTTTGAGACCGTGCCCTTGTCCGGAAGTGCAAGGTCGTTGTCAGCTTTTCTGCCGATAGTAAAAGGAAACCGGCTTATAGGTATCTCCCTGTTGGCAGAGTCTCTGAGGAAAGCCGCACACTTGGCAGTTCTCGGCTTGCTCACGACTATAGTATGATCCGAGTCACTCTGCCTGACCGCACTGTCAGCCGCAGAAACCTTATTTTCTCCGGCTGCACGCGCCCTGATAGACGCCTCGCTCAGCGGAACTCCCATAACCTCATGCAGGAACGCATACACATGGTTATGAGTCAGCCCGATACTGCGGCTTTTCTGACTTTTCAGATTATCCTCGAGGAACAGTGCGTATTTCTTCATTACTTCTTCGTCCGTTACCTCGACAGCTGCGTTTTTATTCAGCTTTGCAAGAAATTTAGCAAGATTTGCACTTTTATAGTAATTCTCGATAAGAGGCAGATAAACAGCGCGTACCTTTTTCTTTTCAACGTCATAATAAACGTTTTTAGGACTGGCAAGGAGCAGATCGTCAACAGGCATATCATTATCGCCGCAGAACTCCAGTATACGCTGCAGCTGCCCGATTATCTCAAAATATCTCTCCTGTGCGATAGGCTGCTTGACGTACTCCGACAATGCAGTCAAATTGCTTATATTATATTTCAGCACATTCCTTGAGGAATTCTTTTCCCACTTAACTTCAAGAAACCCCTCACCGGTGCAGCTGTTTACCTTGTTGAGTCCGTCATCATCTACTATGTCTCTCTTTTTAAGAACAGCCAAAAGAAAAGCCTCGCTGTTCTGATACACGATCTTAGTTGAAACCTTGCCTGCCATAACCTGCCCCCCAAACAACTCAATGCACGACACCTCCGCCGAAAGCGCAGAAGTCTCATCTTAATATGATTTAATTATATCACTTTAAACGTCGTTTGTCAATAATTTGAATAAGTTTTCATAGACTTATGCAAATATTTTTTTGCAAATCCCACAATATCCGTACGCAGCTGCTTATTGCAAAAATCTTCCGTATACGATATAATAGTACTAAAGTGAAAAGGAGGAACGCTATGCTTTACCTTAAACCCGCCAATACAGACGATATTGAAAAAGAGTACCTTTTTGTCCGCGATATCCCAGAGGACGAAAACGGCTATATAAACGAATATCACGGTATCAGCCGAAGTGATTTCGACGATGTCCTGAATATCATCATAGCAAATTCATTCGGAAACTGTCTCCCCGCCGGCTACGTCCCCATGACCTCATACTTTCTGTGGAACGACAGCGAGATAACGGGCAAGCTTGATCTGCGCCATTATCTCTGCGATTCCCTGATAAACGGCGCAGGGCATATAGGTTATTATATCGCACCCCAGCACCGCGGAAAGGGATTCGGTACACAGGGGCTGGGACTTATAGTTGATATCGCCCGCCAGGTCATACCGGAGGAGGAGATATACCTCAGAGTACACAAAGATAATCCCGCTTCACTGAGAGCCATGCTGAAGAACGGTGGCTATATCCACCATGAGGACGACAATTCCTGTTTTGTCCGTATCAGGAAATGAAAAAACGATGTCTGCATATGTGCGATACGCATAGAAAAGTATATGTGAGAATTTATTGGGGAGAACCTTTCCTCAGAAAGGTTTCCCCCAGTAAGTCCCATATATACTTCTTTACGAGTACCGAACACACGCCGACATCGTTTTTTATTATACTGTAGCTTATTCGTATCTGAGTGCTTCGATCGGATCCAGCTTTGCAGCCTTTCCCGCAGGATAGCTTCCGAAGAAAACTCCGATAAGCATTGAGAATCCCAGAGAAAGAAGTATAGCCTTGAGGGAGGGCTGTATGGACAGTGCGACAAAATCCTGATACTCCTCCATCTGACTGAGGGCATACTTTGCAATATAGCCTATGAGGTAGCCGTTGAAGATACCGAGCAGCACTCCGATGAAACCGCCGATAAGGCAGAGTATCATCGCCTCGATTATGAACTGTGTCTTGATATGTCTCTTTTTGGCGCCGAGAGCCTTTCTTACACCTATCTCGCGTGTTCTCTCGGTAATGCTTACCAGCATTATGTTCATAACGCCGATACCGCCTACAAGAAGTGATATAGCCGCAATTATAGATATTACCAGCGTAACGATGTTGAGCACCTTGTTGACGATGCCAAGCTCCGACTGCGGGTCGTAGATATCTATCCCCCAGTACTTGTTGTTCCTGTACTTCTCATTAAAAAATGTTTTTATATCATTTACCGCCGCATCTCTGTCCACTGACAAATCATTGAGAACAAAAGTTATGCCCCATTCCTTATTGTTAGAATAAACATCTGCGTTCATCAGCTTTTTGACGGTATTGAAGGGTATCATAACAGGAGTGACCCTGTCCATGAAATTATTTGACTGCTGATACTTTTCCAGAAGCTTCGGATACTTGAATACTCCCACGATAGTAAAATCCGCAGCGCATATGCCGGTGATATCCACACTGATATCACAGCCAACAGCGTTGACATTTTCAGCGCCGAAATACTGTTTCACAAAGACGTCCGACACCATAATCGCATGCTTCTTTCCATTGTCATCCTCCTCGGAAACAAAACGTCCCTTAATAAGCTTGTACATGCTGTTCGACTTCATATATCCCTCGGTAACTCCGTCTATACTCACCTTGAGCTTGTCTCCCCTCTTATTGGAGATCTTGCCGTTTCCGAGGCTGTTGTCCCTGCTGATAAGGTATCTTCCGGGATATTTCTTTTCAAGCTCGTCCAGCATTTCATCGCTTATGTAATCGCTTTCCTCCATCGGCTTGTATATGTACTCTCCGTCCTCTTCGTTATCGTACTTGATACGGTAATTTACCTCAAATGTCTGACCGCCGATCTTGTTAAAGGAGTTGGCAAGCGTCTTTTTCAGCGAATTGCCGAGAGTAGTGATAGTAATAACAGCCGTGATACCGATGATGATGCCCAGCATTGTGAGCACGGCTCTCATCTTGTTTGATCTCAGGGAAGAAATGGCAAGGCGAATATTTTCAAACAGGAACATTTACGCCACCTGCCTTTTCCGTATCCGATACGATATTTCCGTCTCTCAGGGTGATTATCCTGTCAGTTTCCGCAGCAAGCTCCTTGCTGTGAGTGATAAGGACTATGGTCTTGTTCTCCTCCCTGTGGAGCTTATGAAAAATATCCATAACCATATGTCCCGTAACGGAATCAAGAGCGCCCGTAGGCTCGTCTGCGAGTATGATGGACGGTGAATTTGCAAGGGCTCTTGCAATAGCTATCCTCTGCTTCTGACCGCCCGAAAGCTCATTTGGATTATGGGTGGCACGATCGCTCATTTCCACCATTTCAAGGAGCTTTTCCGCACGCTTTCTGCGTTCTCTCTTTCCGATTCCCGCATAAAGCATGGGGAGTTCCACATTTTCTATGGCATTTGTACGCGAAACAAGGTTGAAGTTCTGAAAAACGAAACCTATCTCCTTATTTCTTATCGAGCTTAGCTCGGAATCGTTCAGCTGAGCCACATCGATGCCGTTGAGCATATAGATACCCTCTGTGGGGCGGTCAAGAGCGCCTATTATGTTCATAAGCGTGCTCTTTCCCGAGCCTGAAGGCCCCACTATGGAAGCAAATTCTCCCTCATTTATCTTGAAGTTCAGTCCGTGAAGTATCTCAAGCTCGTTAGGCATTCCGATGTAAAACCTCTTAACTATCCCGTGCATAGAGATAATAGTTTTCATCGGCATTATTCCTCCGTATCCGGAACGTTCAGAGGTATAAGGTCGCCGTCGGAAATGCCCACAGGGTCAGTAAGGACAATATCCCCGTCATTTACGAATCCCGAAAGCACCTCGGTATAGAAATCCCCCTCAAAGCCCTTGGTGATTATGCGCTTTGACACGCTGTACTTGTCGCCCTCCTGAGGAGTAGCCACATATACGAAGTAGCCGTCGTTCTCTCCGCCCTTTATGGCGCTGTAGGGAACGCTGAGCACGTTTTCGCGCTTATCGAGGATTATCTTAACGCTTGCAGACATACCGATAAGGAGACCGCTGTCCTTTTCCTCTATGCTGACCTCGACGGTATATCCACCGGCCTCGTACTTAGCCTGACCGGAGGAGATTATCTTCTCGATACGCTTGATCCTGCCCTTGATAATGCGGTCCTCGGTAGCACTGGTCTTGATCTCGGCCTCCATGCCCTCGTTGACCTTAAGTACGTCAGCCTCGCTGACCTTGCCAGAAACGATAAGGTCTCCCGTATTCTCGATAGTCATGATATTGCCCGATTCGGGAACGCTTCCCTCTGAAATATTCAGCTCTGTGACAACGCCGTCTCTCTCGGCTCTGATGATACACTTATCTATTCTCTCCTGAAGCTCCTCAAGCTGTTTATCAGAAGAAACGTCGGTAATAGAATATTTTTCGCTGTCAAGAGCGTCCTGAGCGGACTGGACCATCTCGTCGCCTGTCTTTACCGCCATGTCGTAAGCATCTTTTGCTGCATTGACAGCTTCGTCATAGTCCGGGAGACTGTCACGGAGGGCATTGAAAGCCTTTTCGGCAGTTTTGAACCTTGCATCAACAGCATCGTACTCCGCCTTTCTGCTCTCCTTTTCCTCCTCTGGAGCATTCTGCCAGGCGTTCCATGCGTCCGTGTGGCTGAAGCTCAGTTCGTTGAATCCGTCCACCATGCCATTGTATTCGGCATAAGCATTATTGCGTTTCTGGACAGCTGTATCATACGCGCTCTTAGCCTTTGATACAAGCGAATCCCTTTCTTCCCTTGCCTTGTTGAGACCTCTTATGACAAGGTCATGACTGTGCTGAGCAGCTCCCTGTGCCTTTTCGCTGTTCTGCACCAGAAGATCATACTGCTCCTGTAATTTCTGGCTGTCGAACTCACAGAGGATATCCCCCTTCTTAACGCTGTCGCCGACCTTGACGTTGAGCTTGCTCACCTTAAGGGTAGGGTCAGCGGTAACCATAAGCTTGTCGCTGCTGGATATCTGACCTGAAAAGCTCGAATAGCTCACAAGGTCCTGACGCTTTGCAAAGCTGCACGTATCAGAGCGTATAACCACCTTGTCCGCAGCGCCCTTGATAGCCTTTCTGATGAACCAGGCTGCGCCGCCGATAATAAGCAGCACGATAAGCAGAATAATTATGCGTTTTACTATTTTTTTCCCTTTACTCATTTGCTGATCTCCTCCTAAGAGAATGAATGTTAATGTAATAATGATATCACATTTTTTCCGTGCCGTCAACGTTTTTTTCGCCTTTCAGCGCAAAAGATATAGAAAAGACACATTTGCGGAATAATCGTATCACCGAAAAAAACGCCCATGCCATATACGGCATGAGCGGTATTTATGTTAATTGTTTTAAACATGCAACAGGAACTTCCTGAGTTCCTCGATGGGTATCGGCTTGGAATACTTGTATCCCTGCAAATACTGCGCCATCATGAGCTTGCAGCGATTCTCGTCATGCTCGTTTTCAACGCCCTCAAAGAGTATCGAATACTTGAGGTCATGGAACATATTGGCAAAGGTCCTGACCATATACTGCGAGGAATCATTTTTCAGCGATTCTATGAGAAGCGAGCGGTCAAATTTGATTATATCGAACGGTATTTCCATAATACGCTCAAAATTGGAGTAGCCGGTTCCGAAATCGTCAAGATAGAACTTTATTCCCAGATCCTGGAGCTGTATAACGCGCTGCTTCATGAGATTGAAGTCCGCGTCGCTTCGGCTCTCTGTGATCTCAACGGCTATTTTTCCGTAATCAATGCCGTTCCTCTCGATAATGCCCTTCACCTCGTCACAGAAAGAATCATAACGCAGATCGATAGCCGAGAAATTGACTGATATACGCTTTATTATGTATCCCTCGTCGAGGAAACCCTTAAGAGCAAAGCACGTCTTGTTGAGGATTATCATACTCAGGCTGTGTATAAGATTGAACTGCTCAGCCAGCGGTATGAACTGATCCGGGAATACCATTCCCGTTTTCTCAAGCTTGAGCCGCATAAGCGCCTCTGCGGTATCGTACTGCCCTGTATTGAGGTTAAAAACAGGCTGACAATACACAAGCACGCGGCGTTCGAACGGATCCTTCTTCGCAACGATATCCTCAAGCTCGCTGAGGATGTAGTGCTTGTCGTAATATTCCTTTATATCGTCCTCGGTAACATGCACCACAGTATTAAAGGGCATTTTGTTGTCGATATAATCTATTATATTATGATAATCGCTGACGCTGGTGATACTGTCCGAGGAATCGAGAGCAATTATCTTGTAATCAAGGTTGAATTTCTTATAGCTTGCCGAAAAATCGCTGAGCATTTTCTCAACGAACTTTTTATAGTCTGCCTTTTTCTGCTTCACTATAGTCAGAACGAGTAAATCATTGGGGAAACTGTAAAGTATAGCCTTTCTGACGTTCGTGCGGAAGAATTCGTAGAATTCCGTCCTCAGCTCTGGAGATTTGGTTATTGAAGACGCAAAGCCGGGAATATGGCAGCACATAATGAGCATCTTGTTCCCCTTTGCGATATTCTCTTTTATCTCTATAGGGAAAAATTCTCCCGACACGGCTCCGGTATCGTTATTGAACGGATTTGAATGAAACAGGAAAATAATGCTTACAATAGGCAGGAAACAGCACATTGACGTGTATGATATCTGCTTGAAATACCCTTGTATGCACAGCAGTGCATTTGATATCACCAGAACGCTCATAAGACCTGCAAAAACTCTCATCAGCACTCTTTTCTTGTATTTTATCAGCAGATATATGATATTTATCATAAACATCATATAAAGCATCTCAAATATATCGAAGCCTGTATTATATTCATGATCCTTTCCGACATAGAAACCGAATCTTAATACCGACGCGATTATGTCCACGATCGTTGCAAAAACAGTGGTAAAAATAATGATTATCCGCGTTCGGAGCCTTTCCTTTGTCAGAAGCCACAATGAACCCTGTATGTATTTTACATACAGTATCATTATAAACATAAACATGATATGATGTATGCAGCGTGACGCATATATCAGCGTAAGATTGAACTCAGGCTTCTTAAGCTGGGTCTGAAAAACAATATTTGCAGATGCAGCCACAAAAGCAAACATAAGGATATGCATTATAATGAGAAAATTATATCTGTCTCTTCCGATATGAGTCTGTTTTATCAGTATCCCCATTATTATACACAATGAAAGAACAATTATATCACCGACAGGCGTATAGCTGCCGAGTGAAAAATCGGAATTCGCAAACATATTTCCACCCCCCTGTGAAAAAACATCGCTTCATTCTCAAAAAAATATTGCACATATATATTATAACATTTTATATCAAAAAAGTCAACAATAAATCCCTTTGCCGTCGTTTTTTATGCATCTTGCTCAATAAGCAGACATTTTGATTATATCTTTGCACCAAAAACAAATCAGTCCGCTTCCGCGGACTGATTCATATATTTTCGCCGTTTCTGAACCGTTTCATCATCTCATTGGTAAGGCTGTGCTCATAGGGCTGAAGCTCTATCTCGTCCCTGCCAAGCCACTGAGCGTATTTCAGCTCCGATTCGTCCATTTTTATATCATCATCGCCGTCGACATCGCAGAAAAAGCCCACCAGCAGATCAGCCGCCATGCCCCAGGGCTGCGACTTGTAGTAACGGATATTCTTCACGCGGATACCCGCTTCTTCCATGACCTCGCGCATAACGGTCTGCTCGAGGGTCTCACCTATCTCCGTAAAGCCTGCTATCAGGGCATTATGAGCATATCCCCGTCTGTATCTGGTTATAAGTATCCTGTCCCCGTTGGTAACGCCAACGATGACCGCAGGATTTATCCTCGGATAAACCTTGTTTCCGCATTCCGCGCATTTAAGCGCTCTTTCGCTGTCGTCGCAGACCATGGCTCCCCTGCACCTTCCGCAGAATCTGTTGTCCCTGTACCAGTTGGCAAGGTGAAAGGCAGTAAACGCTGCAAAAAGGTATTTGCCGGAACACTTGTCCCTCATCTCCCTTATGGTATAAAAACCGAAGCTGCCGTCGTTTTTCACCTGTGTATCCTCGCCGGCCGCAAGGAAAAAGTACTCATCGTCCACAGCAAAGAGGTAGATGAGCTCCGGCTTCGGCTCCACCTCACATGGGTGCGGGAAACGGACCTCTCCGCCGCTTATGTCGGCAAGAATCCTCCCCTCCCTGAAGCATATCACGAAGCTTCTGTCCGTGTGCTCAGAAGCGCTTATATTGCGAAAGCTGTTATCGAGTCTGCTTGGGAAAATATCCTGTATCATTGAAACTACTCCTTATAGATCAGATCACTACAATTATACAATACCCCCGCCTTCACGTCAAGCCCCCCGATGCTCCAAGCTGCAACAATGATAACCGCGTGACGTCAATGACGACGTTCCCTGCAATTGACATACGCCTGCTTGAATTGTTAACATTTATATGTTATAATTAATAAAAAGCATTCAATTTAAATGCTCCGAATGCCCCTGCAGATACGCCGATCTGAGATCCGCTACCTGCGGCCGGGCGGTTATAACCGGAAACAGGAGGTCTTCACAATGCATCACAGCGGCACAAAAACAATAAATACCCCGCGGCTCGTTCTGCGAAGATTTGAAGCAGGAGACCTCGAAGACATGCTTCGGAACTGGGTATCCGATCCGGCAGTACAGACCGAATACGGCGAGCCCGTTTATTCATGCCCTGCCGAAGCACAGAAGCTCCTTGACGGATATATCAGCGGATACGGGTCCGACAGCTTTTACAGATGGGCTGTCACAGAGAGGTCAAGCGGCCAGAATATTGGTCAGATAGCCTTTTGCAGGGTATATGAGGATATCCGCACCGCCGAGATAGAATACTGCATAGGCACAGCCTTTCAGGGCCGCGGCTACGCAGGAGAAGCTCTTTCCGCGGTAATATCCTATACGTTTGATACAACGGATTTTTGCAGGCTCGAAGCCTATCACCGCGCCGAAAACAAAAAATCGGGAAGAGTGCTTGAAAAGTCCGCAATGAAAAAGACCGGCAACGTCGAAAGATTCAGACAGCAGGGCATATCGCCTGACGGAGAGGTATGCTACTGCATAGAAAAAAGAGAATAAGGAGGTCCGCAATGAAACTCAATTTCACAAAGCTTAAGCCGAGCAGCCCTGATTTCCGCAAAATCAAGCAGCTTTACATGAGAGCCTTCCCCGATGACGAGCGTGCGCCCTTTCTTATGCTGGTACTGAAAGCCAAGAAAAAGAATGTGGATTTCTGGTCGGTACACAGCGACGGAGAATGGGCGGGAATGCTATATATAGTAAACTACCGCGACCTCTCCTACGTTTTCTATCTCGCGGTATCCGAGGAGTTCCGCGGCAAGGGCATAGGCAGCGCAATATTGCAGAACGCCAAGAAGCTTTATGACGGCAGAAGGCTTTTCCTCGCCATAGAGCAGCTTGACAGCTCCTCCGAAAACTACGGGGAGAGACTCAGGCGCCGGGATTTCTATATCCGCAACGGCTTCACAGAGCTCCGCAAAAAGCTCCGCGAGGGCAAGGTAACATATGAGATACTGGGCACAGGCGGCGATGTCAACGGCTCGGAATACAAGGCTCTTATGAAGTCCTACGCAGGAAGTATTCTTTCCAGGCTTTTCACAATGGAATTCGTGGACTGAAGGTCCCTGAACAGCAAGCTCCGGAGCAATGCTCCGGAGCTTTGTTCTGCATTATTCCACGTGATAAAACATCTTCAGCCTCTGCGCTTCATTTGAATCGAAGCCGAATTTTCTGTAAAAGGGTATCTTATCGGGAACTGCGCAGAGCTCCACGAATATATCCGTTCCGCTGACGCCGTTATCCCCGACAAACTTCAAAAGTTCGTTTATGAGCATGCGTCCGATACCTCTTCCCTGATATTCAGGCCTTACGATAACGTCCTTGATGTAGTAATCAAGTCCCATATCGCCTATCATACGTGCCATAGCGACTATCCTGTCTCCGTCGAAGACCGACACACGGAACAGTGTATGCTCCATAGCCAGTCTTGTCTGCTCCAGTGCAGGCCCCTGTCCCCATACAGTTTCCCAAAGCTCGGTGAATTCCTCGGCAGTAAGCTCATTATGCTTTATAACAAGTCCGTCCATTCTCAAAACTCCTTCCGTATTTTGGATAATTATATCACAACCGCCGGTATATGTCAATAAACAGACATTTTCCCCGCACTTGCAATCTGCTGAGATATGTGCTAAAATATGAATGCATGCATTTCATTTGGTCAAAACAAAGAATTATCGCTGCTGACGTAACACTTTCACCGACAGTTGCGATTGTTATATCAGAAAGCCTGAAATTCACAAGGAGGATAAAAATGAAAAGAAGTATACTTATAACACTTGCAGTTGCAGCTGTCCTTTCATGCACAGCCTGCGGAAAGGTAGGAAAGGACGAGGGTGCAGCCGTACCCGCCGCAGCCGGCAACAATTTCACCGAAGCAGCCACAATTGCAGAGGAGACCGAGGAGAAGACCACGGAACAGCCCACAGAAGCAGCTGAGGAAACCTCTGCCGAAGCCGTGGAAACAACTGCCGAAGAAACCACAGCTGACGTAACAGAAGCCGCTGCCGTTGAAAATGAAGTTCCGCAGCGTCCCTCAGCGGATACAGCTCCCTCCCACGATGACCCGTACTACGCCCCTGCCCCCGCAAAGCACGATATAGAAGGCATCACTTACATACAGGGAGCACTTATTGCCAACAAGTCCTACAGTCTGCCTGCTGACTTCAATCCCGGACTTGACCCCACATGCGAGACACAGTTCAACAAGATGATAAACGACGCTGCACGGCAGGGACTTAATATATGGTTCGCATCAGGATTTCGCTCATACGACTATCAGGCGCAGATATACAGCAACTATGTCGCCCGCGACGGACAGGCACTTGCGGATACATATTCCGCACGTCCGGGATACTCAGAGCACCAGTCTGGACTTGCCATTGATGTAAACAGCATAGATGACAGCTTTGCGGGAACTCCCGAGGCTGTATGGCTTGAGAACCACTGTCACGAATACGGCTTCATACTCCGCTATCCCAGGGGCAAGGAGAACATAACGGGATATCAGTACGAATCGTGGCATGTACGCTATTTAGGCACAGACCTTTCCTACGCAGTACACAACAGCGGTCTCACTCTCGAGGAATATTTCGGTATAGATTCATATTATCATGAATAATATCTGTCAGCAGGGGCACACAATTGTGAGTCCCTGCTTTATTCTTTTTGGTGAAAATTGACATTTCTCATTGACATATCGGGAATAAAATGCTATACTTAAATCACGGATATATGTATCCGAACTGAAATGAGAGGAGTTTTTGAATATGGGAGATATGACAAAGCTAAAACGCATCGCGGCAGGAAT
>JAEEGL010533051.1_pt1 | contig 27025 bp, 26 predicted proteins | sample 9134231 | NCBI WGS metagenome assembly JAEEGL01 (sample SAMN16246548, study PRJNA631951) | gut metagenome | biome: gut microbiome; feature: rumen; material: fiber-attached | host: Bos | place: Iran: Karaj | collected 2018-10 | reverse complement strand
TTAATATTCGTAATTCGATCCAACCGGAAATTTGCGAGATTATCATACTTATCTACATTACAAATCAAATAGTACTTATCGTTCACAGCCACCATCTGATACGGATTAATGATGTAAGGTTCAGCTTTTCTCGGATGCAGTTTCTTGTCCGTGCCATATTGATTATATGTAAATGAAACTTTTCTGTTTTTGCTGATTGCTTCATCCAATACTTCTAAGGTATAAAAAATCTCGCCATTTCTAGGCATATTATCCGGCAAATTTTGAACATGCTTTACTCTGGACGTAAAATAATCGTTGGAAAGACCTTCAATCTTTTTAATCATATCCTTACATTGTCTGGCTGGCAGATATCGATTAAAAAGCAAACTGTCAATCAACAGTCTTAATTCACTATCCGTAAATTCCCTTATCAGATAAAAATCCGATAATACAGAGCTTTCTTCTAAGACTCCATCTTTATTCTTTTTGTACTTCACAGTTTCCGTATAATCAATGTTATAGCCAAAGTCAATCAGATTCATCAGATTTCTTTTGATTGTTTTCCGCTCAACTTTCGTGTTATATTCCCGTTTCAGAATATCCATAATCTGTTTCTGACTCAGCGTATGATTTTCATCGGAATAGCGCTTTAAAATGTCAAGGATATTGATAATTACCATCTTCTTTGGTGGGATTGTGTAAATCATCAATTCACCCCTTTCTCCATATTCAATTAATCCGTTCAACCTGTTATCTCCATTATAAATCCAACACTGCATTTATACAATTATTGTTTTTTGTATAATATGTTGTTATCATTCACTCAAACAATTCTCCGATACAGTCTCTGCACCGGTAATGATCATCGTATTCAACAACATATTTTTCCAGTTCAAATACTTCGATAATCAGCTCAAGCACTTTCGGCTTATTAATGCAGCGGTCAATGTACACAATCGCCCACTGATTGGTACAATCCCATAAGACTCGTCCACGTGGATAATTTATATAATCCCCCTCTTTGAAATGGTCATCCCATAGCCTATCATGTCCATAAGAGTTATCAATTTTGTCTGACTGTCTTCTCCCCTCAGAAAGATTACATGCATTAAAAATAAGTCTTTGTCCAATCAAAAAAAATGGTCCAATTCTCATAACCTTCACCCCTATTCAATAAAATCAATTTATTAGCTTTCATAAAAGACAGAGTATCCTATTCACTTTTTACAATGAGAGTATAAAAAAAGCGATGGGATATTTTTTACCCATCACTCAATCATTTCTTCTATCATTCCTGCCAATTACATTATTTCCATCGACTATTTTGTATTCCTGCACAAATCATTCCATTGACAATTTCCACAGATTTCTTCAAATTCCGCCCCCTTAAAAATCATTGCCGCATTTCCGGCCAAGTTATCCCAGCTATCGACTTCACCATAAGATAATCCACAGCTCTGCAAAACTTTTTCATCCATCTCTGACACCTTATCTGGAGAATTACATTCTTCATCAACATAATTTGGACAACTGGAACATAATTGGTCTCCACCTTCTACTAATTCGACCAAGCAAGAAGAATTCAATTCAATCGACTCTACAATTTGGTCCATATTCCTAGTAAATTCTTCATCATATCCATGTCCCGTATATTTCTGTATGCATAATAAATGATGCGGACGTAATTTTAACGTTTCCGGTTGTTGTCCATCATGAGCCTTCCATGCACACTCCGTCAATTTCAGATTCGTGAATACTGCCTTAAAGCTAGAATCTTCAGGACTGCACGCATACACGCCAAATCTAATTTTTCCAGTCCCCTCAAACATATGACATACACGCATTTGTTCAAATTTTTCTCCATCCATAGAGCATTCGATACAATAGTCATCATTCCTTCGGCTAAATCGATACCACATTGTTTTTACATCTGCCGGAATCACTGTTGTTGCCCAATCAGAATAGCCATTGTTTGTAACAACCGAGCCCAAATGTTGATACTCATTATTTTCAAATTCTACAGATGCCTTCAACCAATTTTCAGAATCCAAATACATTACAATTCCGCATTGATCAAATCTACAGTGACTTCCTGTAAAATCAGTCTTCACTATAAATGAAAAAAATTTTTCATCTGTTTCCATCTGAAGCAAAGGTGCATTATCATTTCGAAAATGGTAATAGGTTCTCTGCCAAAGATCAGTCTTGGGTTCCGTTGTTATTTCAATATAATTTTCCTTTATGATATAGCCTTTAGGCTCCCTAACCCAACTCATTTCTTTTAAATTCATTCAGCCACTCTCCTCGTATGTAATTCTCATTTCAATCTCAGGCACATTTAATACCAATTCCTCTTAATTTATGTACCAAAGCAAGCCGGTATTTACTTTCTCACTTGCAATTCTGCAATAGAAACATAATGCTTCACATCAAATCTTTCCTGCGCATTATCCTTTAACATCTGGAAATGTTCTTCGTCCCAAGCCTTCAGCTGTGTTTCATTCATCGCCGCGCCCACTCCTCTACAAGCCCGCATGCGACCATGCCATCCTTCTCTTGTAAATGAAACATCTACTCGAAATTCCTTTCGTAAAACAATATCAAATCGGGTAAGAAGTTCATCTGGCACAAATACCGGTCGAACAGTATCTCCGTAGGAAGACCAATTCGGGTTGTGTTTTAAAATAATCTCTTCGCTTTTTCCAGCAATCTCATCCTCATAAGGAAGCCATCCCATGTATAAAATTAGAAGTTTTCCTCCAGGTTTTAACATCTTTGCAAATTTCTCAACAATCACCTTAGCGTCCAAATACCAGATACATTGACATATTGTGATGACATCAAAAGTGTTCTCCTCATAAGTCACCTCTTCAGCCGGACACGTATAAAAATCAATATCCTTTCCCTGCTCTTTTGAAAGTAACTTTGCCTGTTCGATCTGGTTCCTTGAAATATCCGTTCCAATCCACTTTGCGCCATATTGATACATATTGCGCGGGAGCACTCCGGTTCCTGTTCCAATATCCAGAACTTTCTGTCCCTCCTTGCACAATCCCAAATCCAAAATGCATTGATAGAATTCCTTCGGATAAATATCTCTATATTTTGCATAATCTTTTGAAGTATTTCCCCAGTCAAAACTATTTCCATTGTCGATATCTAAAATCTGCATTTCTTTTCTCCTTCGAATGTTGTTCGCAACTTTTCCGCTTCTTTTATTCTACTCTAAAAGTCAAACCAAGTAAATCCATCACGACATCATTCCTCCTAACATTCCTGCCAATACCGAAGGTACAATCAGCCTGACCAAACCAACACTTCCTGATGCCACACTCCCTCGTGTCACCAAGGCAATTACCAAAACCACAGCCACATACACCAATCCTGCCACAATCCCCCATACAAATCTTCGTGTTTCCATGCTCCTTCCGGCAATCATCCCCCCCACAAATGCTGACGCTGCATAGATTGCCATAACATAATAATTTAACGTCTTATCTGACGGACAGATTTTCAATGCGGCGTATGCCGCCAGCAGCAACAACACTCCACTAACCACTGCCTCCACCACCAACACTTTTCCGATTACAATTCCCTTTTTTCCGATTGACATCTTCCACCTCATCTTCCTTTTCTTTATATGTCTATTTCACCCTCTCTGCCTTTATGCCCTTTTCTTGACTTTAATAGTAGGTTTTTGTAAAATTGAATTCGACAGGCTAACTCTTTGTAGCCCGTTTATTACGGAGCATTTTGCTCTATACTTAGGAGGATTTATATGGGACCCAGTGACATAGCTTTGCTATGCGTACTAATTGTTTTACTGTTACTTTCAGCGTTCTTTTCATCTGCTGAAACTGCACTTACCACAATCAACAAGTTGCGACTTCGTTTGCTTGTGGAAGACGGAAACAAAAAAGCAAAAACATTGGAGAAGGTTTTATCAAAGCCTCGAAAAATGTTAAGCACAATTTTGATTGGAAACAACATTGTTAATATTGCTGCTTCTTCGATTACAACAATCTTTGTCCAGCGGATTTTTGCCAACTGGATTGTTAGTATCGGCGTTGGTATTTTAACAATTTTGATTATCATTTTTGGAGAAATCATTCCAAAAACAATTGCCACGATGCATTCAGAGAAATTAGCATTGTTTTACGCGAAACCGATTTGTTCTCTGATGTTTCTTTTAACACCGATTATTTTTATTTTAAATCTTTTTTCTTCATTGATTTTGAAGATTTTCCGAGTTCGTGTTAACTTGAACTCTTCTACCATTACAGAAGATGAACTTCGAACCATCATCGACGTAAGCCAGGAAGAGGGAATTCTTGAGGAAGAAGAGTTTGATATGATTAACAACGTGTTTGATTTCGGCGATACTTGTGCAAAGGACATTATGATTCCAAAGGTTGAAATCACTATGCTTCCTTTAGATGTTACATACAAGGAATTAATCGAAGCCGTTCAGGAAGATAAATTCACCCGTATGCCGATTTACAAAGACAGCACTGATAACATCATCGGTATTATCAACATTAAGGATTTAGTCATCAATCAGATTCACGCCACAAACTTCGATATTCGAAAACTCATGCGTGAACCATATTATACAATTGGAACAAAAGTCTTAAACGATCTCCTCTTCGAGATGCGTGGAAACGACACCGGTATCTGTATTGTCCTTGACGAATACGGACAGTGTGAAGGCTTGATTACTTTAGAAGATATTATTGAAGAAATCATCGGAGAAATCCGAGACGAATTTGACGAAGCAGAAAAGCAAGTCATTCGAAAGATTAACGAAAACGAATACATCGTAGAAGGCTCCATTAATCTGGACGACTTCAACGAACAGTTAGATACAGAAATTGATTCCGAGAACTACGAATCCTTAGGCGGGCTCATCATTGAACATTTGGACCGCCTGCCACAAAAGGGCGACGTAGTAACCATCGACAACTGTCGCCTGACCGTTATCAAGATGGACGACAAACGAATCGATTACGTAAAAGTAAAGTTGCTTCCTACAGAAGCAGCGCCTGCGGAAGAAAATTAGAGTTCACTCCCATCCGATTTGGATGGGAGTTTTTGTTTTATAACCACATGAAACGACTTTTCGCTCTACATACTGCCTACAAGCACAAACTCTCGCACATTTTCAACCATATGAAACGGCTTTTCGCTCTACATACTGTCTATCAGCACAAACTCTCGCACATTTTCAACCACATAAAATGACTTTTCGCTCTACATACTGCCTATCAGCACAAACTCTCGCACATTTTCAACCACATGAAACGACTTTTCGCTCTACATACTGCTTGACACAAAAAAACCGACCCGTATCACGGGTCGGCATACAAATCTAACTAAATTATAAGTTCTCCCAAAGTTTGCCCTGCTTTTCTTCACAGTACATGCAGCTGTACATAGCGTTTTTCAGGTCCGTGAGAACAAAGACATGTTCTAATTCCTGCTCAATGGATGTGATACATCTTGGATTACGGCAGTGAAGAACGTTGGTGATGGTTTGAGGAAGCTTCAGTTCTCTCTTTTCTACGAGGACACCTTCTTCAATGATGTCTACAGTGATGTTGTGGTCGATGAAACCTAATACATCAAAATCGACGATATCCAAAGGTCCTTCTACTTTGATGATGTCCTTACGCCCCATCTTCTTGCTGCGGGCGTTTTTAATAATGGCGATTTGACAATCCAAATCCTGGAGGTTCAAATATTTATAAATCGCCATGGAACGTCCTGCCTGAATGTGGTCCAGGACAAATCCATTGTTAATCTGATCTACATTTATCATACTTCCACCTCCAACAATGTTAAGATTAATGCCATTCTGACATAAACACCATATTGTGCCTGTTTGAAGTATACGGCTCTAGGGTCGCTGTCCACTTCAACGGAAATTTCATTGACACGAGGCAATGGATGCAATACAAGCATGCTGTCTTTTGCCAATTTCATTTTTGCTTTATCAAGAATGAAGCTGTCTTTTAAGCGGATGTAATCTTCTTCGTTGAAGAAGCGTTCGCGCTGAACTCTTGTCATGTATAATAAGTCAAGTTTGCCGATAACATCTTCCAGTTTTGTTACTTCTTCGTATTCGGCACCGGCAGCTTCAATGTTTTCTATAATATAATCAGGAACACGTAATTCCTTCGGAGAAATCAACACAAATTTAACATTTTCATATCTCAGTAAAGAATTGATTAAAGAATGAACGGTACGTCCAAATTTCAAGTCTCCACAAAGACCGATTGTCATATTTCCAAGTTCACCTTTTAAAGATTTTACAGTTAACAAGTCTGTCAATGTCTGTGTCGGATGCTGATGTCCGCCGTCACCTGCGTTAATAACAGGAATTCTGGCATTTCTTGATGCAACTAAGGCTGCACCTTCTTTTGGATGACGCATTGCACAGATATCTGCGTAGCAGGAAATTACCTGAATGGTGTCTGCCACACTTTCACCTTTTGCTGCGGAACTGGATGTAGCTTCGGAAAATCCTAAAACCTGTCCTCCCAGATTCAACATAGCCGCTTCAAAACTAAGTCTTGTTCTTGTGCTTGGTTCATAAAAAAGTGTTGCTAATTTCTTTCCTTTACAGACTTCACTGTATTTCTTAGGATTTTTTTCAATATCGCCGGCAAGTGCCAAAAGTTTGTCCAGCTCTTCTACTGAAAAATCCAAAGGACTAATTAAGTGTCTCATGAATCCCTCCTTGATTGTGTATTTTTCATAATGAGTAAGGCTATAAGCCGGGTTATGTCTAAGATAATCATCTATCTAGGCATATCGTTACCAATATGCTCAAGCGACCTACCCGAAAACTCAGCGGGCAACCTCAACGTTTTCTGTTCAGTCTTGCTTCGGATGGGGTTTACACGGACCCACACTGTCACCAGCATAGCGGTGGTCTCTTACACCACCATTTCATCCTTACCACACAAGGTGGCGGTTTCATTTCTGTTGCACTTTCCTGGGAGTCACCTCCACTGGCCGTTAGCCAGCATCCTGCCCTATGAAGCCCGGACTTTCCTCACCTGCGTACTTTCGCCAATAGCAGCTGCGATTATCCACCTTACTCAACTGTATACGTTATCATATTTTTCGTCATTATTCTATAGTTTTTCTAATATTTTTCGAATGTTAAGTATAGTCTTTTCAAGCATCGGAACATCTGCGCTGTTTTGCTCCTTTGCCTTCTGCAAAATCTTTTCAAATTTTGCTTCCCGGTCTTTCAGATAATCTTTCAAAACCGGATTTTGATTTTGAATCAATTGTCTGCCAAACAATAACTCTTCCTCCGTGTAAGGAGGCTCAGAACCGTGAACAGCTTTCAAAATCATATAGTATTTTCCGCCGTCCTGAATCATTGTTTCTTCAGCAATACAAAATCCGTTCTCATTCAGATATTTTCTGAGAATATCCGGATTTTTATGTGGGGACAAAACAAATTCTTTCACGGTGTCGTTGACCTTGGATTCCTTCAAAATCTGGACAATCAACTCGCCGCCCATGCCGGCAATCACAACGCTTTCCACCTGTCCCGGATGTAACTTCTGCATTCCGTTTGCTTGTTCCACATGAATGCGGTCTTCATAGCCTTCGTTTTCAACATTGGCAATCGCCATTCGTATTGGTCCCTCATTAATGTCCATGGCATAAACCTTTGGCGAAATATTATTTTCAATTAAGTAGATTGGCACATAGGCATGGTCCGTTCCGATGTCTGCCGCAACAAACCCTTTGGTTACCATATCCGCCACTGCTTTTAATCTTTTCGAAATCATTCTATTGCCTTTCCTATGTCAGTCTGATGTATATTTTCTGCAATTCCTGTTGCTGACGGATAATATTCTGTAACTCCGCGATATCCGTCACCTGCGCCGCCTTGTGTTCAAGACTTGCTTTCTTAATCTTCTGCACAGCATCATTGATGGCACGTTCCTGTTCTGCAAGACTTAGGTTGGCACGGATTGGCGACACAAACAATTCTGCCACTTTTTTGTGCTCTTCTTCATCACCGAAATTGTTCATAATCTGTGCAGGATTTGCTTTTCCTTCTTCCATCTGTTCCCAGAAAATTCCGGCAACACGACGGTAAAAATCATCAATAAAATCATCCGGCGACAAAACCTGTGCCACCTTCATAAACCATTGACTCTGATCCAACAAATACGCCAACAGGATACGCTGAGTCTGAACACTGGCATCTTCCTTCTGCATTTTCTTTACTTTCACCGGTTCTTCCACCGGAGCCTTTTCTTCCTTGCCCACGTAAGCAAGCGCTTTTTTACGGGTAAGTTTTTTCAACCCTTCCACCGGAATATCGTAAGTATCGCAAACGGCTTCCAGATAATTCTCCCGTTCCATTTCATCTTCGAATCCCAAAAGCATTTCAGCAACTTTATTGTGAAACTCTGTTTTTTCCTGAGGATCCTCCAAGTGATATTTCTTCTGTTCTTCTCCAACCTGGAAGATGAAGAAGTTTGTTGCGTTCTTAATGCGCTCCTCGTAAGCCTCTTTGCCCATGTTTTTAATAAATTCATCCGGGTCTTTATAAGGCTTCATATTAAGCACTTTAATTGCCAGTCCTGCGTCTTTCAGGTATGGAATTGCGCGCAGCGCAGCCTTTATTCCGGCCTCGTCACTATCAAAAGTCAGCACCACTTCTTTGACATAACGCTTAATCAATGATGCATGACGAAACGTGAAAGCTGTTCCCAATGCAGCCACCGCATTATTAAACCCTGCCTGATGCAAGCTGATGACATCCATATATCCCTCGCAGATAAGCATATAATCCTTTCTGGCGCTTCTTGCGACATTCAGCCCATAAAGATTACGACTTTTATCAAAAACCTTCGTTTCGGGCGAATTTAAGTACTTCGGCTTTGCATCACCCATAACTCGTCCACCGAAGGCAATAACACGGTTATTTGCATCCATAATCGGGAACATTACACGATTCCAGAACTTGTCGGTTACTCCGCGTTTTTCATCATATGTAAACAGACCGGTTTCCTTCAATTCCTGATCCTGATATCCTTTGGACTTTAAATATCCGTAAAGATTATTACTATATTTGTCGGAATAACCCAAACCAAATCGCACAATGGTATCATCCGACAATTCTCTTCCCTTTAAATAATTGTAAGCAAGTTTTCCCTGCTCCGATTTCAACAGGTAATGATAATACTTCGCTGCTTCCGTATTGATTTCAATAATTCTTGCTTTCAAATCATTTGCCTGCTTTGCTTCTTTGGAGTACTCCTGCTTCGGAAGTTCAATGCCAACCCGCTTTGCGAGAACCTGCATTGCTTCCACAAAAGTATAATTTTCATATTTCATCAGAAATGAAATCACGTTGCCGCCTTCTCCGCATCCAAAGCAATAAAACATCTGCTTATGAGGAGATACGGAAAAAGATGGGGATTTTTCGTTGTGAAATGGGCACAGGCCGAAATAGGAACTTCCCTTCTTCTGCAGTTTCACATAGTCCCCGATTACATCCACGATGTCATTTTCTGTTCTTACCTGTTCAATAATATCGTCTGAATAAAACATTAATTGTTCTCCTAAGCTTCCTACAGTTTCCAAAATTTCGGAACAAAAATCTTTTCAAACTGAGCCACCGAATACTGGTCGCTCATGCCGGCAATGTAGTCGCAAACCACCTTTGCTTCCTTCTCTCCACGTTCCCGCATCAGGTACTGGAATTCCTCCGGTAATTGATTTGGATGTTCCAAATAGTATTGATACAACTGAATCAGCATTTCTTCCACTTTTACTTCTTCGCTTTTTGCTACAGGATTTCGGTATACATTTTCAAACATGTACTTTCGAAGTCCCATCATTGCCTGCTCTCCATCCGGCGACATACGGATGTCATTTTGATCCAGGCTGTTGTTTACCACGTCATGAATCAGAAAATCCAGACGATCTCTGGTACAATTTCCCAATATATCTGTAAATTCTTTCGGAATATCTTCTTCACTGATAATCTTTCCGCGAATTGCATCATCAATATCATGATTGATGTAAGCAATCTTATCGGACAATCGAACCACCTTTCCTTCTAAAGTCGATGGTTTTCCGCTGGTTCTGTGGTTCACCATTCCGTCTCGCACTTCTTTGGTCAGGTTCAGACCCCGACCGTCTTTTTCCAACAATTCCACCACGCGAATGCTCTGCTCATAATGTTTAAATCCGTACTCACAGACACTGTTCAATGCCCGTTCTCCGGCATGACCAAATGGTGTATGTCCCAAGTCATGTCCTAGAGCAATTGCCTCCGTCAAATCTTCGTTTAATCGCAAAGATTTCGCAATGGTTCTGGCAATCTGCGATACTTCCAATGTATGGGTCAATCTGGTTCTGTAATGGTCCCCCATAGGAGCCAAAAAAACCTGTGTTTTGTGCTTTAAACGGCGAAAGGCTTTGCAATGAATAATCCGATCCCGATCCCTTTGATATTCGGTACGCATATCGCTGGGTTCTTCAGCCCTGTCGCGGCCTTTGCAATAAATACTTAAAGATGCATAAGGACTTAAAATCTGAACTTCTAACTGCTCATTTTGTTCTCTAATATTCATAGCGACCTCCTTCAACCCACAGATAGGGTTATTATACTATAAAACTTCCCCAAAAAAAAGTTTTTAAAAAAACCTCTATTTTTTTATTGACACATCCGTCTAATTATGATAATATTCTTCTTGCGTTTGAAAACGTATGCGGAAGTGTCGGAACTGGCAGACGAGCAAGACTAAGGATCTTGTGAGCATTGCGCTCGTGTGGGTTCAAGTCCCATCTTCCGCATTTTCTTTTTTTATGAAAATGCATATTTTAATTATCTTGCAGTTGTGGCGGAATTGGCATACGCGCATGATTCAGGTTCATGTCCGGGTAACTGGGTGAGGGTTCAAGTCCCTTCAACTGCACTTTTAAGAGATTATGTTTTTACATAATCTCTTTTTTATTTGCCAAAACCTCCTCTCGCCATTCGCAGCATGACATTCTTTCGCTATTCGCAGAAAACAGCTGCTTCCGCCTTCGCGGAAGCAGCTGTTTTCTGCGAATACCGTTTGTCGTCAAAGGAATGTGCTGACGCACTTCTTCCGATAGAAAAAGAGGAGAGTTTTTTCCGCGAGCGGAAAACTCTCCTCTTTTTCTATCGGAATGCTTCGCATTCCTTTGACTCGTTATTACGCTAATTTTTCTTTTGCAACTTCTACTAATTTTGCAAATCCTTCAGCATCGTTAACTGCCATTTCAGCTAACATCTTTCTGTTCATTTCAACACCAGCTAACTTTAATCCATACATAAACTTGCTGTATGAAAGTCCGTTGATTCTTGCAGCAGCATTGATACGAGCAATCCATAACTGTCTGAACTGTCTCTTTCTCTGCTTTCTACCTGCATATGAGCTTGTTAATGCTCTCATTACAGACTGCTTAGCTACTCTATACTGTTTTGATCTGGCACCTCTATAACCTTTAGCCAGTTTTAAAACTCTGTTATGTTTCTTTCTAGCGTTCATTCCGCCTTTTACTCTTGCCATTTCTATATCCTCCTAACTATTGATTATAAGTATGGTAAAATCTTCTTCATATTCTTTACATTTGAAGCATCAGTTGTTGTAGCTTTTCTAAGATTTCTCTTTCTCTTAGCTGTCTTCTTTGTTAAGATATGTGACTTATAAGCTTTATTTCTTTTAAGCTTTCCTGTACCTGTCTTTTTGAAACGTTTTGCAGCTGCTCTGCTTGTCTTAATTTTTGGCATGTTCTTTTCCTCCTTAAATATGCTTTAAAGCCTTAACGCTTTTTTTCTAAAAACATTGTCATGTTTCTGCCTTCCAATTTTGGTGCTTTTACAACAGTTGCAATATCTTCAAGCAACGCTGCAAAATCATCTAAAACGTGTGCATTACTACTTACGTGAGCCATCTCACGACCTCTGAAGCGCAAAGTTACCTTAACTTTGTCACCCTTTGTAATAAACTTTCTGGCATTGTTTGCCTTAGTCTTTAAGTCGTTTGCTTCAACGTTTGGTGATAATCTGATTTCCTTTGTTTCAACAACATGCTGTTTTTTCTTTGCTTCTTTTTCCTTCTTCTGCATTTCATATCGATACTTACCGTAATCCATAATCTTGCATACAGGTGGCTGTGCTTTTGGCGCAACCTTGATTAAATCAAGTTCAGCCTCTTCTGCCAACTTCATGGCTTCCTTAGAAGACATTACTCCCAACTGTTGTCCTTCTGTTCCAATCACACGAACTTCTTTATCTCTGATCTGTCCGTTAATCATTAAATCGCTAATAGTAGTACACCTCCAAAATCATTAAGCTCGCCCTTTTCGGGCAAAGAAAAAAGATAGTCATAGACTATCCACACATTCTAAACAACCTCAATAATAAGCTGTTAAAATATTAACCTCGAATCACTATCCTCAGTGTCTGGGTGAGAGCGGATACTCTACTTTCTTTTTTTAACCTTTGATATTCTAACACAAACCATTGAGGTCTGTCAACAATTTATTCTTTATATTTTTTCAACACTCCATTTACCATAGAAACATTAATCCATCCAAGGATACAAGGAAGCACAGCAATCAATCCCGGAACCAGTCGAAAGGTCACCATCAGGAAAGCGCCGTTAATTATAAGGGTTGTAAAAGTCGGACCCCAATGTCTTGTGGCAATCAGAAAACAATTCTTCAAAACAGTTCCCGTTTTTTCTTCAAACGTGGCGATATACTGGAACACATAAAGCAATTCTCCCAACGCCAACACCAGCAGAAAATAATAAACCGGAACCAATCCATAATACCAGCCACCATATCTGCTGACGAGTACAGAAACGAAATTGGAATCAAAGTATAAAATCACGAGTACAAGGAACATCACGCCCCAAATCAGAGAAGACTGCTTCCACTCCTTCTTCATTGTCTGAAAAAAGGTTCGTGTAACATATCCTTCCTGTCCCTCTTTCATTTTCAGTAACACATAGCTATATGCTGTGGACGCCGCGCCGATTGTAACAATCGGAATACAACTGACTACCCACAAAATGCTTAAATAAAATCGAAACCAAATTTTCGATAACATTTCCAGAACCATTTTGCTCTCCTTCGCTGTAACAAATTAAGAGCCGGAGAAATTATTCCTTCCGGCTCTCATTATTATACTTCATCTTTCTTCATACCGCAAGGTACGGAACTATTCCTTTACACCACCGGTTGTAATACTTCCGATAATATATTTGGAACAGAAACAGAATACAATCATAATCGGCAATACTGAAATTGCAACACACAAATAGATTGCACCTGTGTTTGACGCTACTTCGATTGAGTCTTTCAGTTTAACTACCATCAATGGTAATGTAAACTTTTCCGTATCCTTTAACAAAATCAAAGGCATCAGGTAGTTGTTCCAGTTTGCAATAAATCCACCAATAGACATGGTTGCAATACCGGGAGCAATCAGCGGTAATACAATTTTATGGAAAATATATAATTCCTTACCACCATCAATTCTTGCAGCTTCCAATAAAGTTCTCGGAAGAATTGACAATACGTACTGTCTCAGGAAAAATACAGCACCCGGAGCAGCGATTGCCGGCAAGATTAACGGCCAATATGTATTATACATTCCAAGGTTACTAACCAACTGATAGAAACCGATCAAACTAAGCTGTCCAGGAATCATCATAAATACGACAGTAATCGTAAAAATAGCCTTATTTCCTTTAAACTTGTAAATCGCCAATGCGTAAGCAGTAATTGCTGAGAAATATGCGGACAGAATTGTTGCAGGAACTGCAACGATAACACTGTTTAACATTCCGCGGAAAATATCCACATTCTTGTGAAGTTTTTCCCAGTTTTCTCCCAACGCCTTACCCGGCATAAATGTAAAGTATGTAATAATATCTCTACCTTCTCTGGTAGCATTTACCATCATCAGGATGAACGGTAAAAAACATGCCAATGCAAGAATTGTAAGACAAATATAGATGATTGATTTTTTAATTCGAAAACCTAATGTTCTTTTATTCTTTTTTACAGGCAGTTCTGTTTTTATTGTCTTATCTTCCATCTCTTAGTCCTCCTTGTCTCTCATTAATACAAACTGTAATACAGAGAATACCAAAATAATAAAAAACAGAATATATGCTGTTGCCGCTGCACGACCTACGTTCATCGCGTTAATATTAAATCCAAAACGATACAAATACATAATTACTGTTCTGATGGAATAGAATGCAGGGTCAGATTCCTTAAACATAATCTGTGGTAAATCGAACATCTGCAATCCACCAATTAATGAAGTTACACCAACATATAACATAATTGGTTTTAGCAACGGAAGTGTAATTTTTGTAAACATCTTCCATCTTCCTGCACCATCAATTGCGGCAGCTTCATAGTAATCGGAATTAATTCCCATAACCCCTGCCATCAACATAATAAAGGAATTACCAAACCACATCCAAGCCTGGATAATCGCTACGACAATAAATGCTTTCTTTGGATCACCCAACCATTGTGTCGTTACCGGATGTCCCATGATTTTAGATAAAATCTGGTTGAAACTTCCGTGATAAGGGTCTAATAGTGTTGAGAACAGGAATGCAATGGAAGTTGCTGCAATAATATTCGGCAAATAGTAAATTGCTCGATAAACTCCAATTCCACGAATCTTATACTTAATGTCACTGAATATAATTGTCAGCAAGAATGCCAATCCTAACTGAAGTACAATATTAACACCCCAGATTTTAACGGTATTTCTTAAAGCTTCCCAGAAAACCTGATCCGTTAATACGGTTTGATATTGTTTCAATCCAACAAATTCGATATTGGTTCGAATGGCATTGCTGTCATACTGTAAAAAGCTCAGCCAAAATGTTCTCAAAACCGGATAAACGCTGAATATCAAGAATGCAACCACATAAGGTAAAACAAAAAAGTATCCCGTGCGCTCTTTTCGGCTCAGCTTCGATTTTGCATTAAGATTAATTTCTTTTAATTCTCCGGCTGTTTCGATGGTCACTGTTTTCAATGGTTTTTGTTTTTCTTTTTTAGTCTTTGCCATCTGTTTTCCTTCCTTTCATATAGTATTGAAAAAAGGGTGAAGGGACAAACCCCTTCACCCCTTTATGATGTTAATTATTTTTCTTCAATTACTAAATCAGGATATGCAGATTTAACTTCTTTATAGAAATCAGCGATTGCTGTCTTCTTATCTTTTTCACCTGTCTTGATTGCACTAATTGCAGCACCCCAAGCATCACCAACGATCTGGTCATACTTTGTTACCTTAGAGTAATCGATGCCCTTAGCCTGTTCCTGCCAGAACTTGTACAATTTTTCTCCGCCATAGATTTCGTTAGCATCATCTGCATGCTTCTCAAGTGCAGAGATTAATGAAACTGTATCACCCTGTGATGTTTCAATCCACCAGTCAGCTGTATCTTCGTTTAATGTACAGAACTTAACAAATTCCCAAGCAAGTTCTTTTCTTTCACTAAGTTCGCTGATACCGATATATGTACCACCACCGAATCCGTATGCAGGTCCTGAACAAACGCCCCACTGACCTGATGTTTCGCCTACGTTATCTCTCATTGTAAGAACGCCCCATGCAGGAAGTCCGTATGCAAATACTTCTGTCTTTTCCTTGATGTCTTTTGTAGCTTCTTTGAACTTTTCAGCATCCCAAACGTCACCTTCTTCATCAACACCCCACTGAGTATCAGCTGTAAGAAGTGGAACTTCACCACTCATAGCCTGGTACCAAGGAGCTGTCCACTGGTTAGCAAATGCTGTAAAGTCATTCTGATATAATTTAACTGCAAGATCCATATAATCCTGTCTAGCCTGTGTTACATTTAACTTGTTGTCTACTACCCAAGCTTCATCACCTGAGAAATAGTTCATTTCTGCGTCAGATGCGAAAATCTTATATCCTGCATCCTTTAATGTCTTAGCTGTATCTAAGATTGTATTGTAATCTGCAAATTTCTTTCCAATTTCTTCCGGATCATCTGTTCCGAATACTTTCTTTGCGATATCTCTTCTATAGTAGATACCAGCAGGAGTGATCTGATAACTAATTGCTCTCTGAACACCGTCAGCATCCTGTCCAACCTTCCAAACGTAATCAACGATCTTTCCGTCGAATTCAGAAGCACCTAATTTACTTAAGTCAGCGAAATATCCCTTTTCATACATTGACTGAAGCATCTGTGGTTCACCAACAATAATGTCAGGTTCTTTTTCACCAGCTTCAAGGGCTGTTCCAACCTTCTTAACATAATCTTCCGGAGCGATTACTTCTACTTTAACTTTCTTGCCCGGATTTGCTTCTTCGAACTTCTTGCCAAACTGCTCTAAGTCAGCTGCCAATGTCCATACTACAATTTCGTTTTTGTTAACTTTCTTGCTTGAACCTGATGAACCGCAGCCTACAAGACCAGCTACCATTGCACCAACAAGTCCAAGTGCCATGAGTTTTTTAAATCTCATATTTTCTCCTCCTTTTTTCTGAACTGTTTATTTTTTTCCGTTCAGCTCTCGAAAATTATTATACAATAAAACCCATGTGTATATAAGTTACGCTTTTATAAAATGGTGTTTTTTTTTTATTTTCCGCCCCGTTTTTTGTCTATTTTGCACAAAAAAGCGTTTTTATCGAATTTTGATATAAATTAGGTTTTTGTTAAATTTACCCCCCTTGAAAAAGGCACAAAAAAAGGACGTCCTAAACGTCCTCTTAATCCAATCGGTGCGACAGGATTCGAACCTGCGCTCTCGCCTTCCGGCTCGGTCGGTGCTCCTCGCTCTGCGAGGGTCGTCCACTGGACGACCGCACCCTCTGCGTCTGGACGCAGAAGTCTTTATATTTAACTTTCTTCTTAACACAATAATAAAAAAGGACGTTACAAACGTCCTTTCTACTTACTCGGTGCGACAGGATTCGAACCTGCGACCTCTGCGTCCCGAACGCAGCGCTCTACCAAGCTGAGCCACGCACCGTAACACCTGTGATATTATATCAATTCTAACATAATATTTCAAGCATATTTTCCAGATGCGCCAACTTCAGATATTGCGTTTAGGACACGTTACTCACGACAATTTTTAAGACTTGAAACTGCCGCACATAGTTTGGCTTTCGTGTTTTGCACCATTCCCCTGTATGGTAATCTTTTTCGCATGGCACATTTGGTTATCATTGAACACGCATTTCGACGCGTTGCAGCCTACTTTCAAACTCTTTTCCGGCTGTTCGTTGCAATGGCAGGCTTTTGCCGTCGAATGATCAATACGTTCTTTAAAGCTCCCGCAAAATGTTCCGTCTTCTACAGCTGCATCTTCTCCACCCACTTTAATGCCTTCCAGGCAGCACTGCAGCGACTTATTAAAATAGCAATTCTTTACATTACAATTTAGTTTTGTCATAAAAAACACCCCACAAATATTATTTCGATAGTTCGATAATAATATTGTGAGGCATTTCCTATTTTTTATTCTTCTTATTTTTCAGGAGTCTGAACTACCTGTCTGATTTCCTTTGTCTGGATTTCTTTCACAATCTGTTCTAAGAATTCTGACAACGGTTTCACACCTTCATCTCCTGCAAAACGGCTACGTACGGAAACTGTTCCGTCTTCTTCTTCCTGCTGTCCAACAACGAGCATGTACGGAAGTTTATCCAGACGAGCTTCACGAATCTTGTAACCAATCTTTTCAGAACGGTTATCTACTGTTACGTCAACACCGTGGTTCTTTAATTCTTTTGCAACGCTTTCTGCATATTCCTGATATTTTTCAGAAATCGGAAGAATACGAACCTGTTCCGGACACATCCATGTTGGGAACTTGCCGGCATATTTTTCAATCAACCATGCCAATGTTCTTTCGTAACATCCCATTGATGTTCTGTGAATAATGTATGGGCGCTGCTTTTCGCCGTTTTCATCAATGTAGTACATATCGAACTGTTCCGCAATTAAAGCATCCCACTGAATTGTAATCATGGTATCTTCTTTTCCGTAAACGTTCTTTGCATTGATGTCAACCTTTGGTCCGTAGAACGCTGCCTCTCCAACGTCTTCCACAAAATCAATGTTCAATTCTGTTAAGATATCGCGGATATGCTGTTCTGTTTCTTCCCAAACTTCTGCAGAGCCAATATATTTTTCTGTATTGTTTGGATCCCATTTTGAAAGGTGATATGTTACATCTTCTTCCACACCTAATGTTTCCAAGCAATATTTTGCCAAGGCAAGACAGCCCTTAAATTCTTCTACCATCTGATCCGGTCGAACCACAAGATGTCCTTCTGTGATTGTGAACTGACGAACTCTTGTCAGACCATGCATTTCACCGGAATCTTCATTTCTGAATAATGTAGATGTTTCACTGTATCTGCAAGGTAAATCTCTGTAAGACTTCTGGCTGTTCTTGTATACATAGTACTGGAACGGACAAGTCATTGGACGAAGCGCCATCACTTCTTTGTCCTTTTCTTCATCACCTAAAACAAACATTCCTTCTTTGTAATGTCCCCAATGTCCGGAAATCTTATACAAATCGGATTTTGCCATTAACGGAGTCTTTGTTCTTGTGTAACCCCATTCATTATCTTCCAGATCTTCAATCCATCTCTGGAGTTTCATCAACATCTTTGTTCCCTTTGGAAGCATTAACGGAAGTCCCTGTCCGATAACATCTACTGTTGTGAACAATTCCATTTCACGACCGAGTTTGTTGTGGTCTCTGTTCTTTGCTTCTTCCAAGGATTCCAGATATGCATTCAAATCATCCTTCTTATCAAAGGCTGTTCCGTAAATTCTCTGAAGTCTTGCTTTATTGGAATCACCTCTCCAATATGCCATAGAAGAAGAAATCAACTTAAAGGCCTTAATTCCTTTGGTACTCATTAAGTGTGGTCCTGCACAAAGGTCCACAAATTCTCCCTGACTGTAGAAAGAAATAATTGAGCCTTCCGGTAAATCCTTAATCAATTCCACCTTGTATGGTTCATTGCGGTCTTCCATATATTTGATTGCATCTTCTCTAGGAAGTGTAAACTTTTCAAGTTTTGCACCCTGCTTGATGATCTTCTTCATTTCTGCTTCAATTTTATCTAAATCCTCTCTGGAGAAAGGTTCATGTTCAAAATCATAGTAGAAACCTGTATCAATAGAAGGTCCAATAGCAAGCTTTGCATCCGGATAAAGGTTCTTTACCGCTTCAGCCAAAACATGAGATGTAGTATGGCGATATGCTGCTTTTCCTTCTTCGTCATTGAATGTCAAAATATTCAATGTACAATCTTTATCAATTGTTGTACGTAAATCAACAACTTCTCCGTCTACTTCTCCTGCGCATGCAGCTCTTCCGAGACCACCTGCAATGTCAAATGCAATGTCATTTACTGACATTGGTTCTGCGTACTCTTTTACAGAGCCATCTTTCAATGTGATTTTCATTTGTCAATCCATCCTTTCTTTTTCTTTCCGGGGCTTTTCAACAAAAGAAAAGCCCCTGCTTATGTTTCCATAAACAGGGACGTACTATACGCGGTTCCACCCTGATTGCATTACAAATTTGCAATGCCTCTCATTATGATGATAACGGAATCACCGGGCTTGATTAGAGCCACTCAGAGGTAGTTTTCAGTTATTCTTCCGTAAGGCACTCTCAGCAACGGCCTCTCTCTGTGACCATCCAAATAACTTACTCGTCTCGTCAACGCTTTTTTGATATCCTTTATTATAACATTCTTTAACTTTCTGTCAATCAGCGATTATTAATCACCGTAGAATTCTTCTGTCCAGAATGTATCAATAAATGTATGTCCATCCGCATCTGTGAATTTTGCAGCCTTATGATATCCAATACCGACTTTTGTAAATTCTTTCTTTATGATGTTATCTCTATGCGCCTTATCAGCCCATAAGTTATCAAATGCTCTCTTTGCAACTTCATTTAATGACTCAGCATGGTCACAGCTGTGAACAACATTTTCGCCCACATAGCATACGCTAGGGAGTTTGAATTTTACCTGTTTGAATACACTCTTATAAGATTTTCCATTTGGTCTTGTATGACTGAAGTTTGAATCTGTCTGAACCATCAATTCATTTTCAGAAGATGGTGCCACTTCACTTGGAACAACTTCTTCCACACGAATCTTTGCAGCCTTGTTTAACTTCTTATCAAGTTTCAAAGGCGCAATCTTCTTAGCCATACGCGCATCATTCAAATATTTGAGATGCTTATAAATATTGTTCTGTGTATCAACTTTATCAGCATCCTTCAAATCAGTAACTTTCACGGAACAGTCATAATCTTTTCCGTTGACGGTAGCTGTTACTGTACAATTTCCTTCTTTTACTGCTGTTACAACACCACTCTTGTTTACTGTTGCAACACCTTCATCTGAACTCTTCCAAGATACAGTTGCATCCTTTGGTGCATTAAACACCTTCAACTGAATTGTGTTCTTTCTCTGTTCTTCGATTACTGCATCTCCGACCTTGTTAAAGTTTACTCCGGAAACATCCAACGAAACAGATGTTAAGTCCAATGCAGTCTTCTTAAACGCTTTCTTTTTGGATAAAACATTTAATCCACGTACTTTAACTTTACATACGTACTTATTACTTCCAACTTTCGCGATAATGTTGCACTTTCCATTTCCCATAGATGTAACTTTACCCTTCTTGGAAACTTTAGCAACTTTCTTGTTTGAACTGCTCCACTTAATCTTTCCTGTACTGTTTTTCAGTTTCAATTGAAATGAATACTTTCCTGTTATTTTATAACTGTTATAATTCAGTTTTGCACCGGCAGCGGAAACATCACTACCTACCTGTAAGTTCAATCCAACAATCAAAAGAATCGATAAAGCAACACAAATCAATCTTCTTTTCATAACATCACTTCCTCTCTATATAATTAATCCGTACGCTCTCATACAGACATTATATCACATCCCCATTAGAATAGTAACAATTTATTTCGGTTCCTTATAACTAATCTTTACAACAGCATTTTTATAAACAAAATCTGCGGCTCTTTCCAAAATAATCGCTCTCTTGATTTCATCTTCTTCGTAGTTTTCTTTCATTTCATCAACGCTTTCGTAACCGTATTCTTCATAGGAATTTTCCCACCACTGGTTCACGTCCGCATCGGATACATTCAAAAGATCTTCCTTGTACGCAATCAACCATGCTGCCATTTCAGAGGTCAATTCGTTTTCATATTCTTTTTCCAGGTCATCCTGTGTCATCTGCATCAATTCCAGATATTCATCCAGTTCCATTCCCCATTCTGATGCTGCATAGTTATAATCCGCATCCACTTCTTCAATAATACGGGCATATGCATCATCCGGGAATTTTTTCAGAACACTTCCGTCAACAACCTGCTGCCATACATTTGAGATTCCTTCGTTTTTAACTTCTTCTTTAATGTAATCGTAGTAATCTTTTGTGGTTGTCCATCCGTATTCCTCTTCGAATTCTTCTTTCACCCATTTATCTGTGATTTTTTCCACAACTTTTTGGGAAACAGTTACAACTTTAACATTAAAGGTTACTTTCTTTCCGGAATAATCTGTTCCGTCTTCTGAAATTTCAGCAGGATTAATTCCTTCAACATTTTCAACAACATCTCCGTCTTTCTTTCCCTTTACCGCATCTGAGATGGATTTAAACGGTCCGTCGGTATCCTCACCAACAGTAACTTCTTGTTCTTTCATTGTAAGGTCTGCTACTTTTTCGCCGTCAATGTAACCGGTCAGATTGAATTCTACCTGATCACCGTCTTTTGCTTCACGCTCTGCCGGCTCGTAAGAAACCGTATCGCTTTCCACATATTCATCAAACATCTGCTGTGTCAGTTCAACTTTTAAACCTTTATACTTTGCTAATTCAATAAAGTTTTCTTCAAAATCCTCTTCGCTTTTTGCGCCGTAATCATTTTTCTGGAACACTTTATTCTTTTCTTTATTTTTATGAATTACTTTGTTGTAAAAAACAGCGCCGCCAAAGGCCGCAAAAATAAGAACGATCACCAACGTATAAATAATCGTTGATCGATTGTTCTTTTCACCTTCCTGTTTTTCAACTGTTTCAATAATTTCCTCTTCCACGAGTTTCTTTTCTTCCATGTTTCCTCTTCCTTTTATGTTTTTCTTTTCTTTCCCCTGTCTGTAAACAATGAAAAGGACCTGAATCAGGTCCTTTTCATTCTATCATATTTCCAATAATAAATATACGAATTTTTCAAAAGTTCACAAAACTTTCTAATTATCTCTTGTGTAGTTTGGAGCTTCCTTTGTAATGTGAATGTCATGTGGATGACTTTCCTTTAAGGATGCAGCTGAAATCTTAACGAACTGTCCTGTGCTCTTTAATGTTTCAATATCTTTTGCTCCACAATATCCCATACCGGAACGAAGACCACCCATTAACTGGAATACTGTATCTTCAATGCTTCCCTTGTATGCAACTCGTCCTTCAACACCTTCCGGAACAAGTTTCTTTGCATTTGTCTGGAAGTATCTGTCTTTACTACCGTTTTCCATAGCTGCGATAGATCCCATTCCACGGTATACTTTGTATTTTCTTCCCTGGAAGATTTCAAATTCGCCCGGTGCTTCATCACATCCGGCAAACATGGATCCCATCATACAAACGCTACCACCTGCAGCGATTGCCTTAACAATATCTCCTGAATACTTAATACCACCATCGGCAATGATTGGCACGCCATATTCTTTTGCCACTTCATAGCAATCCATAATCGCTGATACCTGAGGTACACCAATACCTGCAACGACACGAGTTGTACAAATAGAACCAGGTCCGATACCAACTTTAACAGCATCTGCACCAGCTTCGATTAAATCTCTTGTAGCTTCTCCTGTAGCAACATTTCCTGCGATTACCTGAAGATCAGGGAACTCAGCCTTAATCATCTTTAATGTCTTGAAAATGTTTGCAGAATGTCCATGTGCAGAGTCGATAACGATTACATCAACCTTAGCTTCAACCAATGCTTTTACACGGTCCATAACATTTGCTGTAATACCAACTGCAGCACCACAAAGGAGTCTTCCCTGAGCATCCTTTGCAGACAACGGATACTTAATCTGCTTTTCAATATCTTTGATTGTAATTAATCCTTTTAAATTGAAATCATCATCAACGATTGGAAGTTTTTCTTTACGGGATTCAGCCAAAATAGCTTTTGCTTCTTCTAATGTTACACCTTCTTTTGCTGTAACCAATCCCTCAGAAGTCATAGATTCTTTAATTAATTTTGTTCCGTCTGTTTCAAACTTTAAGTCACGATTTGTAATAATACCAACCAACTTCTTTCCTACTACAATCGGAACACCGGAAATTCTGAATTTAGCCATAAGATCATTAGCATCATTTAATGTATGCTCCGGAGATAAATAGAACGGATCGGTGATAACACCATTTTCAGAACGTTTAACTTTATCAACTTCGTCTGCCTGCTGTTCAATAGACATATTCTTATGAATAATACCTATTCCACCCTGTCTTGCCATAGCGATTGCCATGCGATATTCCGTTACTGTGTCCATACCGGCGCTCATCATCGGAATGTTTAATTTGATTTTCTTTGTAAGGTTTGTAGATAAATCTACCATGTTCGGTGTCACTTCTGAATACTGTGGCACTAACAATACATCATCAAACGTAATTCCTTCACCAATAATCTTTCCCATCAGTTTTTTCCTCTCTTTCTTTCTCATATTTGTATAATGTACAAAATACTAACAAAAAATGTAACCCTTGTCAATGAGTCTTGTGTCATTTTTTTAACAAATTTCAACATTTCTTTCAACACCCTTATATAAGGGTATTTTTCTCTAACATCTGTATATTTTTGTCAACCAAATATTGAAAATGCGGTATAGTAATGCACTATACCGCTCTTTCTTATACATTTCTCTTTACAATACTAGGGCGTACATGATACATTGCATCAATCATCTTTTCTGTTGGTTCAAACAAATACTTTGCCTGTCCATCAGGATCATTGTAAATAATTGCATAGACATTGTCTCCCTTTGCACCGGAAGAATAATCTTTTGTAATCACTGCACTACGACCATGCACATCTGCTGATTTTACCGGAGCTATCAACTCCGCATTTTTTAATTCTATATCTGTAATATGTTTTCTTTTTCTCTGTCCCAGAATTTTTTCAATGGTTAAATCTCCGTTTACAAGAGAATATTCATATTCCACACTGGTATAAACAAATGCCAGATACGTTACATATCCAAGCAATGCTGTCAGTGTCAATCCGACCATTCCCAAAATCCCTGTTCCAAAAATGAAAACAGTTAAAGTAACGAATATTGCCGCAAAGCGAATCAATAATCCTTTTAAATCCAGTTTTCTTTTTACAATATGTTCAACAAATACTTCACCCATTTTCGTTCTCCATGTTATTCAACGGATATAATATAATAGTAGATTGGCTGACCGCCCGGATAAACTTCTACTTCTACATCCGGTAATGCTTCCGCAATCTTTTCAGACAATGCATTGGCATCTTCTTCTGTCACTTCTGCACCGTAATAAATACTTACGATTTCAGATTCATCATCCTGCATTTCTTTTACCATTTCAACCGCTGTAGCATCAATTTCTTCTCCAACAGATAAGATTCCGCTATCACCGATACCCATGATATTTCCTTCTTTGATTTCTTTATCATCAATTACAGTGTCTCTTACTGCATAAGTAAGTTCTCCTGTCTTGATGTAAGACATACTTTCAATCATCGCCTCTTTGTTGTCTTCTGCTGAATTATCCGGAATAAATCCGATCATTGCAGCAATTCCCTGAGGGATGGTCTTTGAAGGAATTACAATGACATTCTTGTCTTCTACAAGGCTTTCTGCCTGCTGTGCTGCAAGAATGATATTCTTATTATTCGGTAATACATAGATATTGTCTGCGTTAATTTCTTCTACCGCATTCAAAATATCTTCTGTACTTGGGTTCATTGTCTGTCCACCGGAAATGATGCGGTCAACATTTAATCCTTTGAAGATTTCATCCAAGCCTTCACCAACAGATACGGCGATAAAGCCATATGGCTTTCTAGGTTCTTCTGCTTTCTTTGCTTCTTCCTTCTGCTGTTCTGCAAGTTTTTCCGCATTCTTGATTAAACGTTCGTGATGTTCTTCACGCATATTGTCTACTTTCATACGAGAAAGAGAACCATATGTTAACGCTCTTGTGAATGCTTCACCCGGCTGATTTGTATGAACATGAACCTTAACGATTTCATCATCTGCAACCAATACAATGGAATCACCGATAGATTCCAAAAATCCCTTGAAGTTCTGTTCTTCATTGTCAGACAATGGTTCTTTCAGATTTATAATAAATTCGGTACAATATCCGAATTTGATATCTGCTTCGTCCATTGGAATGTCCTCTGTAGAAATTGATACAGATGGTTTCACAACATCTTCCAATGTATAATCTATTTCTTTTCCAAGGAACGCATCATAGGCACCCTTGAGAACAGTCATTAATCCCTGTCCGCCGGAGTCTACAACACCTGCCTGTTTTAATACAGGAAGCATTTCAGGAGTCTGGCTCAGTACATAGTCACCATGCTTGATAATTTCATCAATGACATATACTAAATCATCACTTTCCGTAAAGAGTTCACATGCCTTATCAGACATTCCCTTTGCAACGGTAAGGATGGTACCTTCCTTTGGCTTCATTACTGCTTTATACGCTGTTTCCACAGCACGTACGCATGCCTTTGATAATACTTCAACGTCAATTTCGTCATACTTCTTGATTTCACGAGTGAAACCTCTGAATAACTGTGACAAAATAACACCGGAGTTTCCGCGAGCTCCTCTTAAGGAACCGGATGAAATCGCTTTAGAAATATTTTCCATAGTTGGATCAGCGATTCCGCCTACTTCTTTTGCCGCAGACATAATGGTCATTGTCATATTTGTTCCTGTATCGCCGTCCGGTACAGGGAATACATTTAACTCATTAATCCACTCTTTTTTTGCTTCCAGATTTTTCGCTCCGGCAATAAACATCTTCTGTAATACTTCCGCATTAATACTCTTAATTTCCAAAATATTTTCCTCCTTGGGCAGAACTTTAGTCAATTACTCTTACGCCTTCAACGTAAACATTAACTTTCTTTACTGTCATGCCCGTAAATTCTTCTACCTTGTATTTAACACTTGAAATAATGTTATCTGCTATTGTTTCAATATTTACACCATAAGAAATAATGATATGAAAATCGATGGTAATTTCATTATTCTCATCTATGTCCACATTAATTCCTTTTGTAGAGCTGTCTTTTTTCAACAGTTTAACGAGACCGTCTTTAACACTGACCATAGCCATACCTACGATACCAAAGCATTCATAAGCTGTCTCTCCTGCATACTTTGCAATAACTTCCGGGCTGATCAGAACCTGCCCTAACTCAGTATTCATCTTACCTTTCATATCGTCTCCTCCTATTTAAGAACAATAATTCTTTTCGATTATACTATCTTTTAGTCAAAAAGAAAAGCATTTTTCCCGTGATAGGTAGTCATATCTAACTCACTTTCCGATATATAAAGTAAAAACTCATCACCAATGTGACGAGTTTTTATTTCATGCATATGGAACGTTGAGAAACACGCATAGCGAGCTACTCGCGTAATTATGCTCTTTCTACTTTTCCTGATCTTAAACAAGAAGTGCAAACATACATTTTCTTGCTGCCGCCTTCGGTCTTAACCTTGACAGACTTGATATTAGATTTCCACATTTTGTTGGACTTTCTGTGTGAATGACTCACAGCATTTCCAAAATTAGCACCCGTACCGCAAACACTACATTTAGCCATAATAGCACCTCCTTTATTAAATTCAGTCTTCTTTACCTCAGCCCTAACACGAGGGACATTT
>JAEEGL013257460.1_pt1 | contig 27028 bp, 11 predicted proteins | sample 9134231 | NCBI WGS metagenome assembly JAEEGL01 (sample SAMN16246548, study PRJNA631951) | gut metagenome | biome: gut microbiome; feature: rumen; material: fiber-attached | host: Bos | place: Iran: Karaj | collected 2018-10 | reverse complement strand
TCGCCGTTGGTGGCACGGTAGTCACCAGGGTTGACCCACTTCTTGATGCCGATGCCGGTGCGCAGGTAACGCGTGGAGTTGGTGTAGCCGTTGTCGGTGCCACGATAGTAGTACACAGGCTGGTAGGTGCCCGATGTGGTGTGGCTGGGATTGGTGTCCCACCACTTCGAGCCGTTGAAGGCCACCGAGGCATAGAAGCGCGGCTCACGGTTGGCATACTGCAACGATACGCCCGTGGCCAGCGGCGGATACTGGCGGAAGTCGCGCGCCGTGGTCCAGCCCTTTACGCGTTCCGAGCCGTCGCCGCCGTTCATCTCGCTGTCCTTACCCGGAACGTCGGTGCCGTCGTTCATGTAGTAGGCATCGACCATCTTCTGGGTCATGCCGTGCGAGTTCCATCCATTGAGCGAGGAAGGCAACTGGTGGGCGACGAGCGCCGTCACTGAGTTGTTGATGTCGTCGCACATGCCATAGCCTCGGGTGAAGAGCAACTCAGGATTGTCGGCCATGCCCAGTTCGCCGTCGAACAACTGACGATAGCTGAGATAGGGGTCGATGTCAGCCCAGCCATTGGGCCATGCCTTCTGCGAGAAGTTGCCGTCGTCGGGCGGTGTGATGGTGGCGTCGCGGTCGAAGGTGGCCACGGTGTTCACCGGAGCGTGATACAGTTCATAGCCACCGTCGCACTCCATGATGTCGCGGCAGGCAGCAGCAGCGCGTGCCCACTTCGACTCGTCGTAGTCGAGGCTCAGGAGCGGCTTGCCGTCGAAGTTGGTCAGCATCTTGGCCACGTCGTCCTTCACTGACGGGTCGTGCTTGCCATTCTTCAACTGACCGTTGGCCAGGGGGCTGGCGGCGTAGACATAAGCCAGGGCGCGGGCTGCCAGACAACTGCCCTTCGTTGGCCGGGTAATGTTCATGGGGTCACGCTTCCAGTACTGTATCTCCTGGGCAGCCTGCTCCATCTCCTTTGCAATGTATACGGCACACTCATCGTAGGTGCTGCGGGGGATGGAGATGGCCTCGTAGTTCTGCGTGTAGTCAACGCCTTCGTCAGGCATGATGGGTATGGGACCATACCTGCGCAGCAGCAGCCAGTAGTAGTAGGCACGGGCAAAGCGGGCCTGCCCCTTGCGGTCGATGCGCTCCTGCGGCGTCATCTGCTCGTTCATGTCGATGTTGTGGATGAACACCGATGCCTGGAAGATGCCCTTGTAGGCCTTCTCCCATGCCCAGTAGCCGGTGTCCTCGTCGTATTCGCCCAGTTTGAAGGCATTGTAAGTGTGGCGATACTCGTTGTTGTTGTCACCATACTGAGGGTCGCGGTCACCATAGTACATGTCGTCGGCAAAGCAGTGGTAGTGACCATTGCCCTTGCTGATGACGTCGGCCAGTTCGTTGTTCATAAACGAATAGGCATAGGCGAGCCACTGCTCCGACTGCGTGCGGCTGGTGAACACTGTCTCCAGCGTCTTGCGATCGTCGAAATACTTGTCTGAGTCCAGCTCGTCGGCACAGCTGGCGAGGGTTGTTGCGATACAGCAACATACTGAACCAGCCAGCAGTATCTTGTTGAAATGATTCTTGTTCATAATCTGTTATGTTTCAATTACAAGTTGATTTGCACACCCATGGTGACTGCCTTGGTGATAGGATAACTCTGGCCGTTGCTGCTTCCCATTTCGGGGTCCCAGGTATCGAACTTAGAGAAGGTGAGCAGGTTGGTGGCCTGCACGAAGAAACGCACGTCGTTGATGTGGATGCGGCCTGTCCAGCTCTTCGGCAGCGTGTAGCCTATGTCGACGTTCTTCAGACGCAGGTAGCGGCCGTCGCGCAGCCAGAAGGTGGAGGCGCGGTTGTTGTTCGAGTTGTTGCCGTAAGTCAGGCGGGGATAGTCGGCATTGGGGTTCTCGTTGGCAGCAATGCCCAGTTTGGCGGCCGTCTCAGCATCGACGTAGCGGTTTTCCACCATGCCCTTGAAAATCTGGCCGTAATTGTTGTTGCTGAAAGCATAGACACACATGCCGTTGATGAGGAAGGTTGACTTGCCGGCTCCCTGGAAGTGCAGGTTGACGTCGAGGTTCTTATACGTCACCGACAGGCCCAGACCGTAGATGAGGTTGGGCGTGCTGGTAGCGCCAATGGCCACCACGTCGCCGTCGTTCACCACGCCGTCGCCGTTCACATCCTTATACTTGATGTCGCCGGGCTGCACGGTGCCATAGTCCTGCCGTGGACTGTTGCGAATGTCGTCATAGTCGCGGAACAGCCCTTCGGCAATGAGGCCGCGCACCTGGTTGATGCGATAGCCGCGCTGGTACTGGTAGGGGTAGACACTGTTCTCAACGTCATAGTCGAGAATGGTGTTCTTCGAATAAGTGATGTTGCCACGGGCCACCACATGGAAACTACCCAGGTTGTCCTCATACTTGAAGTGGCCGTCGAAGCCTTCTGACTTCACCGCACCCACATTGGCCTTCGGTGTGCTCTCCAGTCCGGCCGTCCAGGGAAGGTAGTTACGCGACATGTAGATGCCCGTGCGCTTCTCACGGAAATAGTCGACGGTCAGCGAGAAGCGGTTGTTCCACACCACGATGTCGACGCCCACGTCATCCTTGCGAGCCACCTCCCATGTGACGTTGGGTGATGCCACCTGTGTGTAGTGGATGCCTGACACGCGGCCATTGCCCCAGTTCCAGCCACCGTCGATTTCGCCAAGGGTGTATAGATAGGGGAAGCGGTCGCCCGTGTTGTCATTGCCCACCTTGCCGTGTGAGTAGCGAATCTTCAGCATGTTCAGCCACGGGGCCATCTGCTGTACGAACTTCTCCTCGCCCACGTTCCATGCCAGCGAGTAGGCAGGGAAGAAACCGAAGCGATGCCCGTCGGCAAAGTTCTCTGAACCGTTGTAACCGAAGTTATAGTCCAGGAAATAGCGGTTGGCAAAGTTGTAGGTCACTTGTCCGGCCAGGCCCATGTTCTTGCGCGAGATGCTGTTCTTCACATCGTCGCCGATGTTCTGTGTCTGTATATAACTGTCCTGTGTGTATTTCAGGTTGGCTCCGAAGTTATGAACCTTGGCAAACTGACGGTCCCAGTGCAGCAGCATGTCGAGGAACTCGCGGCGCGAGCCGTCGCTGCCTGACGACTGGTGCATGTCGCTCTGGTCATAGACGCGGTCGTAACTAATCTGGCCCGTTTTCACGTCGCGGGGGAAGGCCGAGTAGAGGGCCGGTGCCTGCTGATGGCTAATCCAGTTGCTGTTGTAGGTGTCGTAGCCGAAGCGGCCCGTAAACCTCAGTCCGGGAGTGATGAACTTCAGGTCTTGCTCCAGTGTGACGTTGCTCTGCAGGTTGTTGGTCCAGTTCTCGTTGTAGCCCGACTGCGTGGCCGACACCCAGGGATTGATCATGGCCGAATTGCCACGTCCGATGTTAATCATGGGCATGTAGCCATTGCTGTACTGTATGGGCGACAGCAGCGGGTTGTAGCCGAAGAGTTGCCCCCAGATGTCGTCGTCGTTCACCCAGACGTCCATCTTGTTCTGGCTGTCGTCAATCTCTTCCTGTGAACGATAGCGCAGCTGGCCCGGGCTGTTGCGCTTCGACAGGTCGCCGCTCACGCCCAGTTTCAGCAGCGTGGTGGGGGTGATGTCGATGTCGACGTTCAGTCGGTAGTTCCAGCGCTTGTAGTTGGCATTCGTGTCGTACTTGTCCTTCAGCGTGGCATCGGTCTTGTACATGCCCTGGTCCTCGACATACGACATGGAGGCATAATAGCGCGAGGTGTTGCCACCGCCGCTGAGGTTCACGTTGGCACGTGTGCTCCAGGCCCCGTCCTTCAGCAGCAGGTCAAGCCAGTCCACATTCGGATAGAGGTCAGGGTCGATGCCCGTGCGGATGATGTCAATCTCTTCCGGCTGGTAGTACACCGGCTGGTTGCGCGTGACGCGAGCCTCGTTCACCAGGTTGGCATAGCTGATGCCGTCGACGAACTCGGGGGTCTTGGTGCGGGTGTTGTATGAGGTCTCCACCTTGCCGTTGACCTGAATCTTGCCTGCCTTGCCATGCTTGGTGGTGATAAGGATGACGCCGTTGGCACCCTTCGAGCCGTAGATGGCAGTGGCCGATGCGTCCTTCAGCACTGAGAACGACTCGATGTCCTCAATGTTCAGGTCGTTGATGTTGTCGCGTTCAAAGCCGTCGACGAGGATATAGGCCGACGAGCCGGCACCAAAGGTTGAGATGCCGCGAATCCAGAACTCCGACGTGCTGCGACCCGGCTGGCCCGATGTCTGCATGGCGATGATGCCCGGCACATTGCCTGCCAGCGTGTTCGACAGGTTGGAAGAACTGTAGTGTTTCAGTTCGCCCATGTTCACATTGGTCACGGCACCCGTCACGGTGAGCTTCTTCTGCGTGCCCATGCCTGTCACCACCACTTCGTCGACAATGTTCTTCGTGTCTTCCTCCATCTTCACGTTGATGGTCTTCTGGTCTTTCACCAGCACTTCGGTGGTCTTGAATCCAATATATGAGAAGACTAGGGTCTGATACTGTTTGACCTTTATCTTATAGTTGCCATCGAGGTCAGTGATGACGCCCAGGCCCTTGACGTCCTTCACCACTACGCTGACGCCAATGAGCCCTTCGCCCGTGGGGTCAGTCACCTGTCCGGTGATGGTCGTCTCAGCTTGTGCCAGCGCACCCATGCAGGTGCCCAGCATCAATAGTAGCATGATGATATGTTTTTTCATTGTGTTCAGTTTTCAGTTTCCGGTCATCAGTTATTGCTCTCTTCGCCTTCCATCGATATCTCGCGAATGCGGTGGCCCACGGTGTCGAGAATGTAGAAGGTGTTCGTCTCCTCGTTGTAGCAGATGCCTGTCGGGTCGCGGAAGCGAGCCACCTCGCGCAGGTCGCCGTCCTCCGTACCCCACATGTTGTTGTCGGTGATGGACGAGGTGCCGCGCCCGGCGAAGGTGCGCACCAGTCCGTCAGGCGTCAGGTAGCGCACGCAGTGGTTCTGGTTGTCGCAGAAGTAGAAGTCGTAGACGTCTTCACGTCCGGCAGCTACATACTCCGGGTTCCTAACGAAGCAGCCCTGGTAGGGACGGTTCAGGCGGGCGCTTGTGCCGACGCCTTCCACCCATCCGGTATGTCCCATCTCGCCTGCAAAGACATAGGGAGCCGAGAAACGTTTCTCCTGCTCGTTGTAGTCAGTGCGCAGAATGTAGTGCTGGTTGATGACCACGATGTAGGCATACTTGCCTGTCGGGTGGATGTCAATCTGGAACTCCCACCCGTTGTCCTGAATGCGGAAGATGTTCTCGTAGGCACCATCCACCATGTAGGGGCTCCACGGCTCGCCGTCATAGTCAGGCTGCTGGGTGGCCAGGTAGCGGTTCATGTCGAGGCGGAACACCTGTCCGCTCTCGTAACTGTTGAAGTACAGTTCGCCGTTCACGGGGTGGATGGAGGCACCGTTGCACTGCTTGTAGGCAGCCAGCACCTGGCGCGGGCTGCTGTTGCTGAACGAGCCGTCGTAGTTGCGCGTCACTATCCACACGCTGGTCGACTTCTGTCCGTTGTCGTCGCGGTCGGTGCTGACAATCATATACTTGGCCTTCTCGCCCGTGTAGGGGTCATCGGCAAAGTCGATGGTACGCAGACGCTGGTCCTGGAAGCAGGCCGCCTTCGACATGACCAGCTGCACGGTGCGCCGCTTCATGTCGAGCATCTGGATGCCCGGGCCACCGCCGTCGTAGATGACGAAGAGCCGCTCAGGATAGCGGGGGTCCCACTTCATGAAGCCGTCGTCGCGGAAGCCGCTGGCCTCGCTGAAGGGCACCGTCGTACCCACTGAGCCTGGGTTCCACGGGTCGTCGCCGCTCTCGTTGCGCTGTCCGCAAAGCGTGCTGAGCACCATCTTACGCTGATACTGGAACAGTTCGGCAGCCTTGCCCGTCTTACGGCCGATGCTGTCGTTGCCGATGGTCACCTCAATGTCGCCGCGATAGGCACCGGCGGGCACAAAGCAGTAGATGACGGTAGGCTTGACGTTGACCACCACGGCCTCCTTGCCACCTATCGTGACATTGACCAGTGCGGTGTCGGTACCAAAGTTCTGGCCTAGGATGACCATCTTCTGGCCTACGCCGCCATCCTTGGGGCTGAAGTCGCTCACGACCACCTCTTTCAAGGCATCGAAGGGCACGTTGTCAGCGTTCTCGTCGTCGTCCTTGCAGGCCGTGACGCAGAGCAGCAACGCCAGCAGGACACCCATGTGGTGTCCGTACTGGAGGTTGAACAGTCTATTTCTCATATTTCTCATTTTCTCATTTTCTCAATTTCTCATTTTCTCATTTTCTCATTTTCTCATTTTCTCAATTTCCCACCATCTTGTCTACCAGCACGCGCATCCAGTGACCACCGACGACGCTGCGAGCCTTGAAGCCCACCATCAGTCCGGTCTTGGTGTCATACCAGTCGCTCGTGGGCACGCGGCTTTCCGTCTCGTTCATATAGTCGTAGAGCGGGCCGACGAATTTGACGAAGGTCTTCTTGTCGCTGCTCATGGCTGCCGTCCACATCATCCAGTCGCTCTTGGTGTAGTCGCGGCGGATGTCAAGGGGCAGGCCATATTTGTTTTGCCTGGTCAGGTAGTACTTCATCTCGCGGTCCATGGCGCCGTTGGGGAAGAGGTTCAGTTCCCACAGTTTGTCCCACACCATGTTGTACTTCTGGCTCCATGTGTCCTTGCGGTCGAAGGCCAGACGGTAGTGGTCGCCCTCGCGGGCATCCTGTTCCCACTTCACGGCCATCTCGCGTGCGCGCTTCATATATTTGTCATACACATGGTCCAGTCCCTTCTGCTGAGCCATCAGTGCATAGCCTGCCACGCCCATGATGGCCTTGATGCTCAGGTTCGCATTGTGGGCCCAGTGTCCGGCGAAGTCGTCAGTACACAGCTGGGTAGAGGGGTCCTGTCCGTTCTCTGACAGGTAGTCGGCCCATGTGGTGATGATGTCCCAGTACTTGTCCACATAGCTGGTGTTGCCGTCAATGCGGCAGAGCATGGCGGCCAGCGTAATCATGTTGCCAGCCTCCTCCAGCGGCATGTCGCCACCGTACACCTGATGGTTGGCCTTAGGATACTGTCCCAGGTCGTGGGCGGCGAAGGGCTTGGTCCAGCGGCCCGTGTAACTGTATTCGAAGATGGAGGTCATCATGGCCTTTTGCAGTTCAGGGTTATAGACGAGGAACAGCGGGGCCTCGGGGTAGGTCAGGTCAACGGTGTTCACGCAGCCGTTGGAGTTGTTCTCCTTCGAGAAGAAGAGCAGGTTGCCCTCATCGTCGCGGAACAGTTTGTGGGCGGCAATGACGTGGCGATAGCAGCCCGACAGTATCTCGGCGTACTTCTTGTCGCCTGCGCTCATGGCGTCGTCGTAAATCTGCCTGTCCAGTGCACGGCAGCGCTTCATGATGCCGCTGTACTCACGGTTCATGCGGTTCACCATGTCGAAGATGCTCACGCTGCCCTCATGGGCCCAGTAGCCCTTGTAGCGCTTGTAGAAATACTCTATGTCCCATATCTCGTCATAGGCCAGCAGTGCGTAGGAAGCGGCCTGACGGGTGCTGCCGAAGTCGTGGCGATAGGCCAGCACCGGCTGTTCATTGGGCTTGCTGGCCACCACGCGCTGCTGTCCCTGGGGCAGACGGCCCGTCTGGGCGAAGGTGCTCCTCACGCGCTCGCCGTCGCTGATGGCCACGTCGCCGTTCAGGGCGGGCAGGTACAGGTAGCCCCAGTCAATGCAGATGCCGTCGCCCGTCTTGGCCAGGATGGGCTGTTCCACGGTGCCCGCCTTCAGGTAGGTCGTGCCGTGGTGTGTCTCCACGCTGCTCACCGTGGGCTGCACCGCCTTGTTCACTGCCAGCAGCGCCGAGGCCGTGAGCAGCAACTGCGACTGGTGGGCAGCGCCGTCGGTGCTGCGCACCTGGTAAGAGATGTAGTTGACGGGAGCCGACAGCAGGTCGTAGTCGTCCATCAGCATGGGGGCGGTGAACACCACGTCCAGTTCCACCGGCCCGCACTGGAAGGTGTAGTAGGTGTTGGTGGCCAGCACCGTCACACCCTTCTGCACGGCCTGCACCACACTCTGGTCCTTGGGCTTCATGTTCTTGTAGAGGCCAAAGTCAGTATAGGCGCCGCCCGTGGTGTTGTGGCAGTGGGCTGCAATGACGTTGCGGCCGGGCTTCAGCAGCTGCTTCAGCTTCTCGTCCAGGGGCAGGCGGATGCCCTCGCGCCATGTCTCGCCCGTGTCGGCCACCTTCGTGCCATTGATGTAGAGTTCAAACACGTCGTCGTGCGAGTAGATGAGTAGGAGGTCCTCTTGCAGGTCGGAAGCCTTCACGTCGATGGTGCGGCGCACGTAGAGGTCGCTGTTCTCCTCGCGCCACTCGGTACGTATGAAGCTCAGGTCGGGCGAGCCGAAGGCGGCCTTGCCCTCGCGCCATGAGCTGTCGTCGAAGGCAGGCTTCTGCCAGCCGTCACGCTGCACCTCACGGCTGTAGCGTGCCGTCCAGCCGCCCTCGTCGGCCATGGGGGCAATGGCAACGGGCACGTCGCGGTCGGCACCCATGAAGCAATAGGTCACGCCGTCCACCCGCAGCCAGCCTTGTAGCGGCTTCTCGTCGTTGGTCCAGTGGCGGGTGGTGCCCTCGTTCAGCTGGTCGTAGGGCGACCAGATGGACAGGTAGGGGTCGTTGACCACCAGGGGCACCGAAGGCACCCGCAGGTCGGTCGTCTGGTAGGGCTGGAACATCTCAGCCGTCTGTGCGCCTGCGGCCATCGGGCCGAGGAGCATTGCCATTTGTAACACTGTTGACTTTTTCATAAGTTTCCTGTTTTTTACATGATATATATTGTTATTCAAGTTTCGCATCTCACCACTCACCTCTCACCTCTCACCTCTAAAGACACCTCACCTCTCACCTCTCACCACTCACCACTCACCTCTCACCTCTAAAGACACCTCTCACCTCTCACCTCTCACCTCTCACCTCTCTTTCTGCACTGCAAAATAACGAAAAAAAACGCCGATACAAGGAAAAATACTCTTCAAAGGAAGAAAAAAAATCGTCAAATATGCTATCTTTGCACCCGAAAACCATTTTTCATCACCAAATCATGGAAAAGAAATACCTGAGCTACGTGCTGCCCTGCCTGTTGCTGATGGCCTGCAGCCACCGAGAGGAGCCGACAGCCGTCAGCCAACTCGTCTTTGAACAGGGCGGCTATCCCTATGCCACCAGCTGGCAGGGCAAGTACTACTACACCATGCAACTCACCGATGCTGACAGCATTGTGCTCTATGCCGCAAGCGACCCCTTGCAGTTGGCTACTGGTGAACGCCGCGTGGTGTGGCACGTCGATTCCATGCAGCACATCTGGTCGCCCGAGTTGCACCGAGTAGATGACAAGTGGTATCTTTATTTCGAGGCCGACGATGGCAATACCGACAACCATCAGTTGTATGTCCTCGAAAACACCAGCCCCGACCCCATGCGGGGCCACTTCCAGCTGAAGGGTGCCATCAAGACCAACGATGAATGGAACTTCGGACTGCATCCCACCACCATCGTCGTGCGTGGCCAGCAGTACCTGCTGTGGTCAGGGTGGGAGCACCGCCGCATGGAGACTGAGACGCAGTGCATCTACATTGCCCGCATGAAGAACCCCTGGACGCTCGACTCAGAACGTGTGCTGCTCTCCAAGCCTGAACTGGAGTGGGAGCGTCAGTGGATTAACCCCAATAGCGACCGCTCGAACTATCCCATCTTTGTGAACGAGAACCCCGAGGCGTTCATCACCCCCAACGGCCAGTACGTCTGCGTCTGCTATTCGGCCAGTGGCATCTGGACCGTCTATCACGCCCTGGGCATGCTCTATGCACGTACCGATGCCGACCTGCTTCGCCTGCAGTCGTGGACAAAGATGCAGGAGCCGCTGTTCACCTCAGGCCATACAGAGCGTGTCTTCGGCACGTCGAACATCTCGCTGGTGCCATCAACCGACGGCAATGGGCAGTGGCTGTTCTATGAGTCCAACTATAGGGTGGGGCAGCAGTGGAAGCGCAGCATCTTCGTCAAGCCCATGTCATGGGACAAAGAGGGCTTGCCATTGTTCGGCAAGCCCTGATTTAGAACCGTGTAAAAACGTGGTTTCAAAAAGACCGCATCACTTGACAACCTTCTTGCCGCCGATGATGTAGAGGCCCTTCGTGGCCTGCTGCATGCGCATACCCTGCATGTTGTAGATGGCGGGCTGCTCGTTCTGCTGTGTCTCCATGCTACTGATGGCGGTGGTGTTGCTCTCGCCCAGGTAGGTCAGGCGGAAATTGTCGATGACCACCCAGTTATCAGCAGGCTCTTCGGCGTTTTCCTTTTCTATGCCAATGGTCAGCTTACCGTCCTTGCCCACCTCGATGACCTTGGTGGTAGTCTTGTAGAGGCCCGTTTGGAAATACTCATTAGCCTGCCAAGGCCAGTTGGCCAGCTCAAGACCGTTTATCACGTCGCCCACACCCGGCATGTTGCCGGCTTCGCTGCTTACGTTGGGCAGAGCCGTGCTGACACTTTCGCCTTCTCCGTTAGATGCCACGAGGAAGGCCATCTGTGACAGTATCTCGTCATTGTTCGCGCGCTGCGTCTCGCTGACAGTCGTGCCGTCGCGATAGAAGCCGTTGACGCTCACCTGATAGAGACCTGCGGGCAGACCCTCGATGGTCTGCTTCATGTTGATGCTCTTCTGCCAGAACTCAATGACGTAGAAGGCATCGCGGTCAGCGCTCTTCACATCGCCTGCGCCTTCCCATCCGCGCTTCACGTCCTTTCCGCCAAACTTGGTGAAGTTGGGGTTCTCAATCATGAAGGTGGCATCCATGGGCTTCTCTTGCGTGGCCTTGGCCAGAGCTGCCAGCAGCTGATCCTTGGTCACCAGCTTCCACTGGGCGTTCTCGTTGTCAGCATAGTCGTTGGGGTTCCACTGGCGCTTCTGCACGGCGTTCCAGTACTTGGTGCCACCATCGCACTCGCCGTCGTTCACGTCGTAGACGAAGTGCCAATCGAAGTTGTCGAACACGTTCCAGTAGTAAACCTTGTCCTTGCCAGCCACAGGACGGAAGGCTGACTTGTGCTCGCCATTCTTGTCCCAGTATTCCTCAGTCCAGTTGAAGCCATCCCAGCCGTTGCCGCTGATTTTGAAGGCGGGCAGACCGTCTTTACCAAATTCATCCTGCACCAGATTGATGAGCATGCCGGGATTGTCGATGGACACATGCGTGCCCCAGTCGGCGGTGGTGTTGAGGAAGAGTCCGGTGCCAACGTTCAGCAGGTAGAATTCACCATTGGCAGGCTCGCTGCCCTCTATGGCCGTTGGGTCAATGGTGGTGGCGGCGTTCAGTTTGCGTGCGGCACGCAGGGCGTAGACCATGTTGTTCAGGACATCCACCGACGTGCCATTCTCCATGAAGTCTTCAGCAGCAGTGGTGCTGACGCCTTCGGCCTTGGCCAGCGGCACAGTATTTTCCAATACGCTGATGTTGATGGCCTTGGCCTTCTCGTAGGCGCTCTGCAGGTTCTCCAGCGCCGTCTTCTGTGCGGCCAGGTCTTCACTGTCAGCCACGGCCTTAGCCACAACCAGGGCCTGGTCAAGTGCCGATGCAAGGACATCAGTGGTGTTCAGTGCGGCGCTCTCCACTTCAGGAATGAGGATGGCCAACTGCGGGCCGAAGGGATTCAGCGAGGGATAAGCCTCGGGATAGCCATACTTCTTCACACTCAGGTTGTCGAACTCAAACCAGAAGCCTTTTTCGCCGTCATCGACGTCACCGAACTGCATCACCAGTGTCTGGTCAGCCCTGTCGGCAGTGAAGTCGAGCGAGAAGGCAACGTCAGTGCCGCCAGCGAAGGCAAATGTCTGGGTAGCCAGGACGCTTCCGCCAACGATGAGACCAGACTCCTGTGTGCCCAAATCCCAGAAGTTTGCCACATAGGCGTGCATCTCAACGCCGTGCCATGAGCCGTACTGTCCCCAGCTGGAGGTGAACGAGTAGTTGTAGTCGGCATCCTCCTCCGTGTCAATCTTAATCATCAGAGGCTCGTGCCCGCCTGTGCCCACGTAGGGATCAATCTTGTAGCCGTTGGCCGTTGCCTGCCATTTGTCGCGGAAGATGGACATGTGCCCGTCGTTGGTCACCCAGTTGTTCATGTCCTTGTAGTTGTCGTTGGCTATCTCTGCCATCGTGCGTGTGCCAAGGTCTTCCCAGGTTGTGCCGTTGTACTTGTAGACCTTGCCATCAGTGGTGTTGAACACCATCTTGCCCTCATAGACTGACGTACCGTTGTCAGGCGAGAGTTCGAACTCCTTGTCATTGGCTGAGGTGTAGACGGTGCCTGACACCTTGTCCTTCAGGCCACCCTTGCCTTCCGAAGTCACGGGAACCAGGTCGTAGACGAGCGTCTCGCCCTCGTAAATCTTCAGGCTATACAGCGTCACAAAGGGGTTGTAGCATGGGTCACTGTTGGCACCGAAGGCGTTGGGGTCAGTGTTATAGCCCTCAATGACAGGCAGGTGCTTGTTGATGGCGAAGATGTACAGCGAGGTCTCGAGGTTGCCTGACAGGGGAGAGTCCTGAATCGTATTTGCCAATACGTTGAGATTCTCACCTGTATAGATGTCCAACTTGCCAGTGGCGGCATCCTGGATGGTCTTGACCTTCTCGCCAAACACCATCTTGCCCTTTTCTATCGTCTCACCACCCAGGTTGATGGCACCATTGGTGGGGAAGAAGGCAAAGCCGCTCTTCCAGCCATTGCCTGCTGAATAGTTCGATGTTCCTGGGAACTCAACACCGTTCTGGGTGTTAGCCTCAAAGCGGGTGCCATAGAGTGCCTTCCAGTCGGGACCCTGACTGGCCTTGAACACTGCCTCAATCTTGGTGTTGCTCTTGGGCAGGTAGTTCAGGTCAATGTAGGCACCGTCAGGTGCTGCGATGTAGCCCACCTCCTGTGTGCCTGTGGCAGAACTTACAATCAGGTTTGTCACTTTCTCGTACAGGCCATAGCGCTCGTAGGCGCCAAGGTTGTTGAGCACATAGGTCTTACCGTCCTTTTGGTTGAAGACGTAGGTATCGTTGCCGTCGTAGGCGGCAAGATCCTCGACGACGGTTACCGACTGTGCTGAAACAGTCAGTCCTGCCATCAGTGCTGCAATGAAAAGAAAAGATTTCTTCATAAGCGTTGATTTTAAAGTTAATGAATAATAGTTGCTGTTGTGGGTTGATTTTTGCTTGCAAAGATAATACAACCAGAGAGAACGGTAGGAAAAATGCCGTTCAAATAAGGAAACTCTGGTTTCTTAATTACTATTTTGTCGGTGAATGTTGTTTTTTCGTGCTACTGGTGCTACTGACACTACTGGCGCTACCAAGGATGCTGTCTCATACGCGCGCGCACGCACGTGGAAAGGTTTTCAGGTGCTTGCACCTACTTGCACCTGCAGGGTTCAGGCGCAAGCACCTGTTGTGTTAGGTGCAAGCACCTGGAATGTCAGGTGCAAGCACCTGAAATCATCTGATGAGTTTTGTAACTACTTGCAAATCAGTGCAGGTGCAAGTAGGTGCAAGCACCTGATGGCATTTCGCTTATGCATGCGCGCTCGCGCGCGCGAGAAAGCGACTTATTTTCGCCAGGCATTGAGTTACGACAGCCAGGCATTGAGTTACGACAGCCAGGCATTGAGTTATGACAGCCAGGCATTGAGTTACGACAGCCAGGCATTGAGATAATCTCGTAAAGTGCCGCTTTATTCTCCAATTCTCTCGAAAATTGAGTGGCCAAAAACCGCTTCAGCTCCTTGTCTATACAAAGTCCTTCGGCAGACAGCCGAACTGGGCGCGGAAGCACTTGGCGAAGTAACTGGTCGATGTGAAGCCGACACGTTCACACACCTCGCTGCTGCGCAGTCCTGTGCGTAGCAGCCGTGCCGCCTGGTTCATGCGGGACGTCTTCAGATAGTCGGTAGGCGTGAGACCCGTCAGGGCCTTCATCTTGCGATAGAAGCTGCTTCGACTCAGGTTGAGCTGTTCGGCCAGGGTGTCGATGGAGAACTCCTCGTCGCTCATATTCTGCTCGACCGACTTCTGCAGCGCCTCGATGAACTGCAGGTCCTGCTGGTTCAGACCCAGGGGCTTGTCGGCGGTGTCGGCAGCAGTGGCATGGAAACCGTCAAGACTGCGCATGCGCTCGTAGAACTGCTGGCGCAGACGGAGCAGGTTCTCAATCTGGGCATGCAGCTGGCGGATGGAGAAAGGCTTCTCTAAGTAGATGTCGGCACCACTCTCCATGCCTTCGGTCTTGGCTGCGACGGACACCTTAGCCGTGAGCAGGATGACGGGCAGGTGCGACGTCTCGATGTTCTCCTTCAGCTGTCGGCACAGCTCGATGCCGTCCATGCGGGGCATCATCACATCGCTGACGATGACGTCCACCTCCTGATATTTTAGCACGTCGAGGGCTTCCACGCCGTCGCGCGCCTTCACCACCTTGTACCACTGCCGCAGTGCATTGGAGGTAACCTTGAGCAGCTCGTCGTTGTCCTCGACAAGAAGGATGCGGAAAGCCTCCCCAAGCCCCCCCGAAGGGGGGGATGTTTGGTTAGCTAAGGTTCCCATGTTTGCATTGTCTATATAGACATTCCCCCCTTCGGGGGGGCTTGGGGAGGCCTGGGGGGCTTTCAGCACCAATGTGAAGCACGATCCTCCTCCCGGTGCATCCTCATACGTCAGGTCGCCTCCATGCGCCTCGGCCAGCATCTTGGCGTAGGCCAGCCCCAGACCGGTGCCCACGCTGCTTGCCACATTGTCGTTAGCTATCTGATAGTAACGGTCGAAGATTCTGTCACGCTCCTGGGTCGGCACGCCCTGCCCGTCGTCGATGATGGCGATGGTCACGTTCGTGTCGTTGGCCAGACGCACCACCATCCTCGTCTTGGCATATTTCAAGGCGTTGCCCACCAGGTTCATCAGCACCCTGGTCATCTTGTCCTCATCGACGGACAGTATGACCGCCTCGTCGGGCATCTGCAACAACAGCTGCTTGCCCTGCATCTCTGCGGCATAGCTGAACTGGTCGTAGATGTGCTGTAGCATGGCTTTCATGTCGGTGGGGCGGCGCATCAGGGTGATGCCGCCGTTCTCCTGCTTCTGGAAGTCGAGCAGCTGGTTGGTGATGCCCAGCAGGTAGTCCATGTTGCGGTGGATGGCGCTGAAGGCCTCCCCAAGCCTATTGGCCTCCCCATGCCCTCTGGCCCCTCCAAGCCCCCCCAAGGGGGGGGATGTTTGGTTAGCTTTGTCTATATAGACATCCCCCCCTTGGGGGGGGCTTGGAGGGGCCAGAGGGCTTGGAGGGGCCTTTAGGGTGTTTTCTACTTCTTCCAATGGCAGGCTCATCAGCGTCAGAGGCGTACGTATCTCGTGCACCAGGTCGATGAAGAAACGTATCTTCGACTGGAACGTCTCCTTCTCCTGTTGCTGCAGGAACCGCTGCATCTGCCGGTTATAGCGCCGACGGAGGCTACGCCATGTCAGGTAGAACGCCCCAACGATGATGGCGGCGATGAGCAACACATAAAGCAGGTAGGCGAGGGTGGTGCGGTACCAAGGGGGCAGGATGACGATGCGCAGGCGTGCCACATCTGCCTCGTCGGCTTGTCCCACGAGGCGCAACAGGAATTCGTAGTTGCCTGGCGGCAGATGGGCGTAGGTGGCCTCGGGCGTGGTGGTGGCATGCACCCAGGTGCGGTCGAACCCCTGCAGCATATACTCATACTTGGGTGTCGGTGCCCCGCTATAATGCGCTGACGCGAAGTGCAGCGAGAAGCTGTTGTCAGCATAGGGCAGCTGAATCTCCTCGTGTGTATAGAGCAGCACGTCGAGACCTATGCGCTGCAACTCAGCGCGACTGTCATCGGCATAGGGCAGCGACAGTTCATAGATGTAGGCGCGCTGCCTGTCGGCATCGGCCGTCAGCTCATCGGTGGTGACGCGGAACACACCACCGTTGCCACCCAACAGCAGGTTGCCCTGACCGTGGGTGGACGGCAGGCGCTGCTGGTGATGGTAGCTGGAGTGACGGGGCAGACGGTAGACCTGCAGCCCCTGGAGGTGGCGTGAGGGACTGATGCGGACGATGCCCACCGGTGTGCCCAGCCAGAGTGCTCCCTGTTCGTCCTCCTCCATGAAGCTCACCACCTGGCCGTGAAGCACCGTGCCCTCATCGTCATAGCGTACGAAGTCGGCCTGACCTGCATCATAGCGATAGAGACCACCGCCGTCGGTGGCCACCCACAGGTCGCCCTGCTGGTCGCTCAGCATGAGGGTGACGGTCTGGCGGCCGATGGCAGAAGAGTGGAACGCATCGAACAGCCCGTTCTTGAAACGCTTGTAGAACAGTCCACGGTTGACCGACGAGGCCCAGAGCCAACCGTTGGCCGCCTCCTCCATGCAGATGAACGGGGTCATGGCGCTGATGGACGAATAGCCGTGGAAGTAGCCCGTGGACCGCTCGTAGGACGAGAGGCCCCACGAGGTGAGCACGTAGATGTCGCCCTGACTGGTGCGGAAGATGTTGTGCACCTCGTTGCTGGGAATGGTGTAGGGCTGCGTGTTAGAGAAGGTGTGACTGCTGACGTGGCCCGTCCTCAGGTTCAGTATCTGTATGCCGTTGTGACGGGTGCCTATCCACAGGTCGTCGTCGTCGAGCAGCAGGGCATTGATTTCGTAGGAGGGCACCCTGCGTTCCCTCTCCAGCAGCGGCTTGAGGTAGTCGCCACGATACAGGCCCTGGTCGGTGCCTATCCACAGCTGTCCGTCGGCCCCGCGGCAGAGCGCGTGCGCCACATTGTGCTCGCCCTCGCCCGGCAGCGGTAGGAACTGCAGACCGCGCTGCTGTATGGTGATGCTGTTCAGCCCGCCCGTGTGGGTGAAGGCCAGGAGGGTGCTGTCGGCATCCCACATCAGCCCGTTCACCATGATGTCGGTCAGTTGGCTGGCTGGGTCGTGACCGTCGATGCGCTCCAGCAGTCCGCTCTCCGGCGTCCACACATAGGTGCCATTGTCGCTGCCCAGCAGCAGACGGCCACGGCTGTCGTCAATCATGGCGTGGATGGCACCCAGGGCAGGCAGTTCAGCCTGTGGCTCGGTCTGGCGCGCGGTGGGGTTCAGCTTCAGCAGATGGGTGCCATAAGCCAGCCACAGGTCGCCGCCCGAATGGACGATGCTGATGCGCTGCTTGTCGAAGTCGTAGCCCTTCACGTCGTAGGTACGCAGAAACTGTCCGTCGTTGCGGAACACCGACAGTTGTCCGTTGAGCGTTACGGCGTAGACCAGGCCATCGCTGCCCACGGTGATGTCGCTGAAGAAGATGCCGTGACGGCTGTCCTGCGTCAGCGTGCCGTCGGCCGTATCGTAGATGAAGATGCCCTGACCCATGGTGGCAATCCATACCAGACGGTCCTGCCCCACAATCTTGGGCACTGCCGAGGCGATGACCACCCCATATCGGGTGCGCTCAGCGAAACGGCTATAGGCGTTGTCGTGGCGGTTGAACACATAGAGCCCTGCCGAGCCGCCAAACCACAGGTCGCCGTTCAGTTCGTAGAGCGACATCACCGCGTTGGTCTCGTTAGGATTCTCTGAGGTCACCATGTCGCGGTAGACGCGTATGCGCTGCCCGTCGAAGCAGTTCAGTCCGTTCTCAGTGCCCACCCACAGCAGCCCGTAACTGTCGCGAAGGGCACAGAGCACTGAGTTGTCCGACAGTCCTTCGCTGGTGGTGAACCGCTCTGTCACCACCGCCTCCTGAGCCGCTGACGGCACAGCCAGCAGGAACAGCAAAGCCCCCCCAAGCCCCCCAAAAGGGGGGGATGTTTGGTTAGCTGAAGTTCCCATGTTAGCATTGTCTATATAGACATCCCCCCCTTTGGGGGGGCTTGGGGAGGCCACATCCCCCCCTTGGGGGGGGCTTGGAGGGGCTCCTACAATATATTTACTGCCCGGAAGCAGGGAGAGCAGCCGGGTGGTGATGGCACAACAAACGAACGAAAGGACGGCTATGGCGGGGATGGCCAGCCACGTGGGCAGCAGCGGGTTAGCCACGTTGCCGCCGATGAGCCATGTGGCAATGGGGGCAAGGAAGAACAGGTGCATGAGGTACATGCCAAACGAGAAACGCGACAGCGTGACGATGACGGCAGGAGCCTGGCGACGGCGGATGCAACTGAAGAGCAGGAACACGCCGAAGGTGGCCAGCAGGACGTTAGGCGTGCAGAACTCCCATGACCACTCGAGCATGGGCGTCTCAATGAGCAAGCCGGGCTCGCCCTTCCACCAGAAACTCCAGGCGGTGAAGGCCGCCCCAATGGCGAAGCAGGCCGTGCCCACGCGCAGCCGTCGTTCGCGCCTCCAGTGGGCCAGATGCACGCGGATGTAGTGGGCCAGCACCAGATAGCCCAGGTAGCCCGAACAGTACCAAAGCATGCTGAACTGATTCCAGAAGCATTCGCCCCACAACTCAGGCGACACGAAGCGGTGCAGCCAGGGAATGAGGGTGGAGAAGGCGAAGAGGTAAAGGAAGAGACGCTCGTCGCGGGCTGAGGCACGCTCCAGCCAAGGCGACACCACGGGGATGATGAGATAGAGGCTGATGAGCGGGTACATGAACCACAGGTGACCGGCCATCGAGGGGAAGTTGAAGGGCAGCAGCCGGAGGTCGGCCAGCGACTGCTCCCACGTCATGCCGCCCCACAGCAGGGGCAGGAAGGTGTAGAGCAGCAGGAAAAACACAAAGGGGGGCAGGATGCGCAGGAAGCGGCGCCGATAGAACTGGTGCATGGTCACGCCCTGCCGCATGGGCACCAGGAGGAAGGCTGAGACAATCATGAACAGCGGCACCGCCACACGGCCCAAGGCACCGTCGTAGAACGCCACCCACAGGCGGTTCTGCTCATTGGCCAGCATCGACATGCTGCCGGCAAGCCCTGACGTGTCAGCACCATAAAAGTTCTCACTGGCGTGGACGAGCATCACCATCAGGCAGGCCGCCACGCGGATGTAGTCGATAAACGCTATTCTGTCTTTCGTTTCCATGATTCCTATTCAGAAGAGGGGCTTAGGGTGATGCAAAGATACGAAAAACGGGCGAAACGACCAACGTGTCAGGTCCTGTTTTTTGCCCTGCCGATGCGGTTTGAACAGCATTTTTCGTTATCTGAACAGATGGTGGCCTAAGTGGACAGGCTTATTTCGTACCTTTGCGGAAAAAAGATGAAACGGACATTTCTTTGTACCTTCTTACTGCTGACGCTGACCGTCGGCATGGCACAGACCACGACCGTGCAACTGCTGCCTACCAAGGAGGCGGGACCCTGGCCGTGTGCCTATTACCTGTTGAACAGCAATGAGGAACTGGGGCAACTGGAGCCCAAGACATGGGCGGGACGCTGCGTCAGCGAGAACGACTGGATAATGGGCTACGGGCCACTGAGCAATTCGCCCGACAGTTTCCGCACCACGCCCTGGGGCAGCGAGGTACAGCCGCTGCTCGTCAGGCGCCACTTTACGCTGACGGCCGACGACATGGCCGTGCTGGCGAAGAGCACCGTGACGCTGTCGTGCAGTTACGACGAGCATCCACGCCTCTACCTGAACGGCGTGTTGCTGTGGAGTTACGACGGATGGAACGACAATGACTATGCCGTGCGCACGCTTACCTCACGCCACAAGGCGCTGCTTCGCGAGGGCGACAATGTGCTGGCCGTATCGCTGAGACAGGGGGCTGGCGGAGGACATATCGACTATGGTCTGACCATGACGCGGCCAGGCAGTGCTGATGCCATCCAGGCGGTCGTTGACGAGCAGGACGACCATGAGGCCGTGTATAGCCTGGCAGGCATACGCCAGATGCATGCTTCAGGCATCTATGTCAAAGGAAACAGAGTATTCACCAATAAGAAATAATGTCATGATAAGAGAACGCATTTTCTTAGGTTTGTTGGCACTCAGCATGGGAACGTTGCAAGGGGCAACGGAAGTCCCCAAAGCCCCCAAAGCCCCCCCTTCGGCCCCCGAGGGGGCTACGATAGTCTTGCGGCCAGATGAAGCCCCCCCTTCTTGCGTCCCTTCGGTAGCAAGCGACCAGAGGTCGAGCGCAGCCCCCGAGGGGGCTACGATAGTCTTGCGGCCAGGGACTCAAACTATAGAAGCCCCCTCGGGGGCAGTAGGGGGGGCGTTCCGTGCCCCGTTGCATGGCGGCTATCTTAAAAAGTTGGCCGTGGGACAGGTGCAGCCGCGTGGCTGGCTGCGTGAGATGCTCAACCGCCAGCGCTCAGGACTGAACGGACAACTGGGCACGGTGAGTGCCTGGCTCGACAAGCATAACAACCAATGGCTCACCGACCGTGGCGACCATGGGTGGGAGGAGGTGCCCTACTGGTTGCGGGGCTACTCGTCGCTGGCCTACATCCTTGGCGACGAGCAGATGGAGCAGGAGGCTGCGGTGTGGTTCGAAGCCGTGCTGACGCACCTGAAGCCCAACGGCGAACTGGGCCCCAGCGGTACTGACGGCGACCCCGACACCCCCGACCTGTGGGCCAAGATGCCGATGCTGTGGGCACTGCAGACCTACTATGAGCACAGTGGCGACAAGCGGGTGCTGACGGCCATGACCAACTACTTCAAGTGGGAGATGACCATTCCCGACGACCATTTCCTGAAAGGGCTGTGGCAGTCGAAGCGTGGCAGTGACAACGAGTGGAGCGTGGTATGGCTCTACAACCAGACCGGCGATGCGTCCATCCTGCCGCTCATTGACAAACTGCACCGCTGCGGTGTGGACTGGACGATGAAGGACGACCTGCCCAACTGGCACGGCGTGAACGTGGCACAGGGGTTTCGCGAGCCTGCCACTTATTATATATATAATGGTGACGAGCAGATGCTACAGGCGGCCTATGCCAACCACCGCACCATGCGCCAGCGCTACGGACAGGTGCCCGGTGGCATGTTTGGCGCCGATGAGAATGCCCGACAGGGATATACCGACCCGCGACAGGGGGCCGAGACGTGTGCCGTAGTGGAGCAGATGGCCAGCGACGAACTGATGATGGCCATCACGGGCGACCCCTTCTGGGCCGACCACTGCGAGCAGGTGGCCTTCAACACGCTGCCCGCCGCACTGACCAGCGACATGCGTGCCCTGCGCTATATCACCTCGCCCAACATGGCCGTCAGCGATGGCAAGAACCATGCGCCCAGCATAGACAACAGCCTGCGCGGCATGCTCTCCATGAGTCCGTTCAGCAGCCGCTGCTGCCAGCACAACCACGGCATGGGCTGGCCATACTTCACTGAGCATCTGGTCATGGGCACCAACGACGGCGGGCTCTGCACCATGCTCTATGCCGCCAACGAGACGACGGCACAGGTGGCCGGCGGACAGGAGGTACGTCTGACGGTAGACACCCACTATCCCTTCGAGGAGGAGATACGCATGACCATCCATACCGACCAGGCCGTCAGTTTCCCCCTCTATCTCCGTATCCCCCAGTGGGCAGTAAAGGAGCGCGTAGCGCTTTCTGTCAATGCACAGCCCGTCGCGTTCGCCTCAGAGGACGATGGCGCTGCCTACCTGAAGGTCCAGCGCTCTTGGACGGACGGCGACCAGGTGGTGCTGAAGTTGCCCATGACCATCACCACCGACGTATGGCCGCAGAACAAGGGGAGCATCAGCGTGAACTACGGTCCGCTGACCCTCTCGCTGCGCATCGACGAGCGCATCATCCAGCGCGACAGCAGCGACCCGGAAATCGTCCAGGACGATTCTCACTGGCAGGAGAGCGTCGACAAGAGCCTGTGGCCCGCCTACGAACTGTTTGCCGCCTCGCCCTGGAACTACGCCCTCACCGTTCCCACAGTGGTCGACGGTTCTGCCGACGACATCACCATGAGCCGCAAGCCGTGGCCCGCCGACGACTATCCGTTCACCCTTGAGTCGGTGCCCCTTGAGTTCACGGCCAAGGGCCGCCTGGTTCCTTCGTGGGGGTTCGACCAGACGGGCATGACCGACGTGCTGCCCACACATTTCGCACCGCGCGCCACCACCGAGACCACCATCCGTCTGGTGCCCATGGGAGCGGCCCGCCTGCGTATCACCGCCTTTCCAAGGGCTGATGTCACGCTCACGGAGCCCGATTGTGAGGAATGAAATGCTTTTGTCCTTTTCTGAACCGTATTTTTCCTACGGAGAGAGCAGTTATTGCTAACTTTGTCGGCAAAACTTGAATACAACCATTATTAACAAACAACAATGCTTATGAAACGGATTTTATCTTTTCTTCTCGGCCTGTTGCTGACAGGTGCTGTGCATGCACAGATTGTACCTACGATTGTGGACAACCTGGCGGACTATAAGGGCAGCGACCCCTATGTGCTCAACAAGGCCGACGGCAAGGTTTACGTGCTGAACAACCTGAAGGAGTATGAACGCTATGGCATCTATCAGATTGCGAACAGTCTGAAGATTGTGGGCGGACAGCAGCAGGACATCCAGTACATCGAGACCCGCCTGGGCACCCAGACGGCCTACATCAACACCGGCTATGTGCACAAGAGCAACACCCGCGTGGTGGCCGATGTGGAGATTACACAGAACGAGGCACAGAACTGGGAGGCCGTGTTCGGCGCCCGCAACGGCAACTGGGAGCGCAACGCCTTCGTGGTGTTCAGCCGCTCAGACAAGGAAGGCGCCTGGAACAAGGGCTGCTACAGCCGTACGTTTGAGGGGGGCGGCCGCGAGGAGCACCCCGGCACCGACGAGATTCCCATGAACGAGCGCATCACCATCGTGGCCGCTGGCAACACCGTGACCTTCACCAAGGCTGGCGAGTCGACCCCATCGGCCTCCATCACCGCCGGTGAAGAGGGTGCTGTGGCTGACGACGGCGTCAACACGATGTTTATCTTCGACCTGAACACGGCCGGTCCCGACGGCGTGCGCCGTGACAACTCGCGTTGCTACATGAAACTCTATGGCTTCAAGATCTATGAGGACAACGACCTGATGATGGACCTGGTGCCCATCGTCAATGCCAAGGGCGAGGGCGGACTGCGCGACAAGGTGACCGGTGTGGTGCTGGCCGGACAGGATGGCAAACTCTTCACCAGTCCCGACGGCGACGAGGCTGCTGCCAGCGCTCAGGGCATCACCGTCTATGAAGGCAAGCTGGTGTTCAACACCACCGACCAGCAACTCTACAAGTACACCAACGGCGAGTTCCAGGTGGTTGGCAAGCGCACCTATCAGCCCGCAGAGACCCGCGAAGGCTTCGTGGACTATCGTAACCTGAACAACTGGGAGACCAACGGCGACCATACCAGCGTCTATGCCGGCAAGATTGAGTACGACGAGGCTACCGGCCTGAACAAGGTTGACAACTACGAGGGCATTGGTGGCTTCGAGCCGCTCATGGTGAAGTTGCCCACCGTAGAGGGCGAGACTTACAACCTGTCGTTCACCTACACCAACAGTCCCTATAACTCATGGCACGGCGTGGAAATGCGCACCTACATTGCCAACTTCTATGACCTCTGGACCTCACACTCGGGCATCAACGTCGGCGGCGACATCCTCGCTACCTACACCATCCCGTTTGCCGGAACCGAGGTGGAGACTGAGGTGAACCTGGAGTTCACAGCCGAGCAGGATTTCGAGACGCTGGTCTATCAGTTCGGCGATGTCGACGATGGCAACAAGGGCTTCTGGTTCCACTTCGGCAACCTGAACTTCCAGAAACTGGAGTATCCTGAGCAGTACGCACAGGTGAATATCTACAAGCCCTTGCTCGACGACCTCATCCCGCAGGTCGATGCCTTCAGCGGCACCACCACAGCAACCCTGCAGAGCGCACTCAGCGAAGCCCTGCAGACGGCCAAGGCCGCCGCAGCAGGCAACGACATCGACAGCCAGCGCAACGCCTATGAGGCCCTTGAGAAGGCTTTCAACGACGTGAAGGCCGTCAACAGCAACACCATCCTGGCCCTGCAGAAGACCATCGTCATGGCCAAGGCTGAGGGCATCAGCACGACGGCGGCTGAGGAGTTCCTGCAGAACGGCACCTCACAGGGCGAACTCGACAACATCATCAAGCAACTGCGCAATGAGCGCAAGAACAAACATGCCAGACGCCAGGCCAACGTCTTTGCCGGACACGAGCCTGCTGCCGGACAGTTCTACATCTACAATGTGGGCCAGCAGCGCTTCCTCACCGGTGGCTCTGACTGGGGTGCACACGCTGCCCTGGGCATGCCTGGCACACTGGTCACCCTGGAGACCATCGACATGCCCGAGGAACCCGCTGAGGGCGAAGAGGAAAATGTGAACCGTCCGAATCCTGCCATCGACTTCCACATCAACACCGGACTGCGCAATGGCGGCGAGGACGACAACCCCAGCCAGTATCTCAGTTATCGTGGCTACATGGACAGCAGGAAGGCTGGCGCATGGCGCTTTGTCAAACTGGAGAACGGCAATTACAACATCCTTCAGGCTGACTATCCCGACGTCTATGTGAAGTATAATCCCTACGCTGGCACCGATGGTGGCAACAACGACTTCACCACCGTGGGCACCGAGGAGCGCAACGTCATGGCCGACGACCTTGACGCACAGTGGATTCTGGTGAGCCGTGAGGACCGCGACGCCCTGCTTGACAAGGCTACCGCCGAACAGCCCGTCGATGCTTCTCACTACATCGTCAACCCGGGCTTCAACCAGCGTGCCGAGGTGGAGCCTGCATGGCAAATCTTCAACGGCTCAGTCTGGGGACGTGGCGGCAACCACAGCGACTTCGCCCTGGAGTCGTGGAACACCAACGACTGCTCGTTCTCAACCAGCGTCGAGGGCCTCAAGCCCGGCTTCTACCTGCTGTCGTGCCAAGGCTTCTACCGCGACGGCCACCACGCTGACCAGGCTCGCTTCATCAGCGAGGAAGGCATGGAGCCCGCACAGAACGCCTATCTGTATAACGGCATGAAGGACGTCCTGCTGCCCAACATCACCGCTGAGGTGGACAAGGCTCCGGGCGAGGGTGCCATGACCAGCGTGGGCGAATATCCCGACGGCATCGACCAGGCTGTGAAGTACTTCCAGTACGGTCTGTATCAGGTATCGCTGCTCGTTGAGGTCGACGCCAGTGGCGTGCTCGACATCGGCGTGGCCAAGGACATGCAAGGCCACGAAGGCGACTGGGTGGTGGTCGACAACTTCCGCCTCACCTACTATGGCGTCAACGAGCCTGACCTCACCGGCATCAGCGACACCGTTGCCCGCCAGGCCAGCAGCGCCAAGACCTACACCCTGCAGGGCGTGGAGGTGAAGACCCTGAAGAAGGGTGGCATCTACATCCAGAACGGACGCAAGATTGTGATGAAGTAAGCCCTTCCGGCTCTTGATTTATCGGGTCAGTCTGAAAAAAAACGGTCAGACTGACCCGGTATTTCATAAAATAATACTACTTTTGCACTTGCATAGGCGGACTGGATAATGAGAAATGGAGAAAATGAGAAAATGAGAAATGGAGAAAATGAGAAATGGTCAGCCTGTGCACATGGTATGAACAGAGAGAAGGAAATCTATAAGGTGACGCTGGTAGGCAGCGCAGGCAATGCCGCGCTGTGTGCCTTCAAGTTCATTGCCGGCATCGTGGGCAACAGCGCGGCCATGATGGCCGATGCCGTTCACTCGTTGTCCGACTTTGTGACCGATGTGCTGGTGATAGTGTTCGTACGCATCAGTTCCAAGCCGCAGGACCAGACGCACGACTACGGTCATGGCAAGTTTGAGACCATGGCCTCGTTCCTCATTGCGCTGGCGCTGGTGGCAGCTGCCGCCTGCATCGTGGTGTCGGGGGTGCTGAAGTTGCTCTCCTGGCTCGGTGGCGCACAGCTGGAGTCGCCCGGCTGGATAGCCTTCTGGGCGGCGCTGCTATCCATCGTCGTCAAGGAACTGCTCTATCGCTATACGGCTCAGAAGGGTAGGGCGCTCCACTCGCAGGTGATGGTGGCCAACGCCTGGCATCATCGCAGCGACGCACTCTCATCCATTGGTGCTGCCCTCGGCATCGGCCTGGCCATAGGGCTGGGCCAACGCTGGGCTGTGGCCGACCCGCTGGCATCCATCGTCGTGGGACTGATGCTGGTACGGGTGGCCTACATGCTGCTGAAGACCAGCGTCAATGAGTTGACGGAGTGTTCGCTGCCACCTGACACCGAACAAGAGATTCTGCACATCATCCAGTCGTTCGACGATGTGCGGCAGCCGCATAACCTGCGCACCCGCAGGATAGGCAACCGCATTGCCATCGAGGCCCATGTGCGCATGGACGGTCAACTGCCGCTGAGCACCGTCCATGCGCGTGCCACAACCATTGAGCGTAAGTTGAAAGAGCGCTTTGGGCCCAATACGCATGTCACACTCCACATGGAGCCCGTCAAGGACTAATTGGTTCCTCCAGCAGATGACGGCGCAGCCACTCCGGAGTGGCTGCGCCGTCATTCGCGGAAAAAACGACTTTTAAAGGTAAAAGCGACTTTTAAAGTGGACTCAGGAGATGAGGAGGAAAAGGAGGTGAGGATGAGACCTCAACTCCTTAGTAACTGCGGGCAATGATGACGCGGGCCTTGGCGGGCTTGCCACTCACCATGTCGGTGCCGGGTGTCTGCTCAACACCGAAAGGCACGCAGCGGATGGTGGCCTGCGTCTCTTCCTTAATCTGTGCCTCGGTCTCGGCCGTGCCGTCCCAGTGGCAGAGGAAGAAGCCGCCGTCCTTCACCCGTTCCTTGAACTCCTCGTAGTTGTCGCACTCGTAGATATGTGCGTCGCGATAGGCCTTCGCCTTCTCGAAGATGTTCTGC
>JAEEGL016443829.1_pt1 | contig 27029 bp, 20 predicted proteins | sample 9134231 | NCBI WGS metagenome assembly JAEEGL01 (sample SAMN16246548, study PRJNA631951) | gut metagenome | biome: gut microbiome; feature: rumen; material: fiber-attached | host: Bos | place: Iran: Karaj | collected 2018-10 | reverse complement strand
TGAGAAGTATGTTAGGGAGGGAGATGAGGTAAAGAAGGGCCAGCTTATGGCAAAGGTTAAGGGTGACATCCGTGTGCTCCTTTCAGGCGAGCGTGTGGCTCTTAACTATCTTCAGAGAATGAGCGGAATTGCCACATACACTAATCAGGTAGCTGCGCTTCTCAAGGGCAGCAAGACAGTTCTTCTTGATACAAGAAAGACTACACCAAATATGAGAATTTTCGAGAAGTATGCTGTAAAGTGTGGTGGCGGTCAGAACCACAGATACAACCTTTCAGACGGTATTCTTTTAAAGGATAATCATATTGGCGCAGCAGGCTCAATCACAAAGGCCATTGAGATGGCAAAGGCCTATGCTCCATTCGTCAGAAAAATCGAGATTGAGACTGAGACACTTGATCAGGTAAAGGAAGCCGTTGAGGCTGGAGCAGATATTATCATGCTTGATAATATGGATGTTGCAACTATGAAGGAAGCTGTTAAAATAATTGATGGCCGTGCAAAAACAGAGTGCTCTGGAAATGTCACAAAGGAAAATATTGCAAATATCATCGACAGCGGAGTTGACTATGTTTCAAGCGGCGCTTTGACTCACTCAGCGCCTATTTTAGATATTTCTATGAAGAATTTACATGCAGTATAGGAGGTTCTATGGACGGACAGGCTAGAAGACAAAAATTAATAGAGATAATTCAGAAATCTGATAAGCCTGTGTCAGGTACCGCCTTGGCAAGTCAGCTTAATGTCAGTCGCCAGGTGGTGGTTACCGATATCGCCCTTATCAGAGCCAATGGAGTTGACATTACCTCTACCAACAGAGGCTATGTCATCAACCAATCCAATAAATGCAAGAGAATCATCAAGAGTCGTCACACAGATGAGGAGATTCTTGATGAGCTCTTCACAATAGTAGATAATGGAGGAGTAGCTGAGAATATAATTATCAATCATCGCTACTACAACAGACTTGAGGCACCTCTTAATGTAAGCTCCCGTCGCGAGGCAAAGGAGTTTATGGAGGCCATCGAGTCAGGAAAGTCAAAATCACTTAGCTCCGCTACCAGTGGTTATCACTATCACATCATCAGCGCAGATAGTGAAGAGACCCTGGATATTATCGAGGAGGAGCTTAAGGCAAAAGGATTTTGGTTACCTTTAGATGATTGGATATTAAACTAGGGAGATTAATATACATGTCAGCAATTTCAAATGATTGGCTGGAGCCACTCACCCCAGAATTTAAAAAGCCATATTACAGAAGCTTATATGAAAGTGTAAAGCGAGAATACCATGAGCATCCGGTGTATCCGCCTGCAGATGATATCTTCAATGCCTTTGATTTCACACCTCTTTCTCAGGTAAAGGTGGTAATCATAGGTCAGGATCCATATCACGAGCCAGGACAGGCCCATGGTCTTTGCTTTTCTGTAAAGCCAGGGGTGAAGACTCCTCCTTCACTTGTAAATATTTATAAAGAACTTCAGGATGACCTGGGGTGCTACGTTCCAAATAACGGTTATTTGGAAAAGTGGGCGCGCCAGGGCGTTCTTATGCTAAACAATGTGCTTACTGTTAGGGCACATCAGGCAAATTCTCATAAGGATTTAGGCTGGGAGCAGTTTACAGATGCAGTAATTGACATCTTAAATAAACAGGACAGACCTATAGTATTTTTACTTTGGGGTTCACCTGCTCAGAGAAAGTGTGCCAAGCTTAACAATCCTAATCACTTAATTCTAAAAGCACCACATCCATCGCCTCTTTCAGCATATAGAGGTTTCTTCGGTTGCAAGCATTTTAGTCAGGCAAATGATTTCCTTAAAACAGAGGGGTTAGAGCCAATCGATTGGCAAATTGAAAACATCTAAAAATAGCTAATAAAACACAGAAAGTTCACGCTTTTTCCATTGTGTAGCCTATATTTATACTTTATTATTTAAATTAGAGTATTTTACGCTAGGGAGATTGTGAGCAATCCCTGATATGGAGTGGATTTTGAAGAAATTATTAGCTTTTATCAGACATTTTTTCAGTCCGGATTTACCCACGGACTTAATCCTGTTTAATATCATAACTATAATTGGTTTTTTGGGTGGTATAGTTGCTATTCCTTTCAATTTGGTGAATAGCGCTTCGCCAGCCCTTACTCTCGTTATCCTTATTTCAATAGTTATAGATGTCATTTGCATCTATATGGCCAATTATAAAAACAGATTAAAAAACGCCACAATAGCAGTTTGCTTTGTTGTGGGTGTAGCGATATTTCCTGTTATGTTCTTCCTTACCGGAGGTATCAATAGTGGAATGGCCTGCTGGTTTTCTCTGGGACTGATTTTCATATTTATGCTGTTGGATGGAATGGATTTTGTGTTTATGTTGCTGACTGATATAGCAATTATCATCGGTTGCTACGTGATTTCTTACTACCATCCAGATTACGTTATCAGGCTTGATACCACCCAGAGTGTATTTTTCGATGTTATTCAGGCTATGCTTATAAGCTCCTTTGCCATCGGAGCTATTATCAAGTTCCAGAAATCTATTTACGTTAGCCTTTATAAGCAGGCATCTATAAACAACGATGATTTGCTGGAGAAGACACTTCAGGCAAAGAAGGCTGAGCGACAGGCCCAGACAGCTACAGAGGCAAAGAGCAATTTCCTTGCCAACATGTCCCACGAAATCCGTACACCAATTAATACCATCATGGGTATGGATGAGATGATTCTTCGTGAGACCTCAGATAAGGTGGTTGAGGAGTACGCGCTGGATATTAAGACAGCATCACAAAATCTGCTGTCCCTTATTAATGATATTCTGGATATCACCAAAATTGAGTCAGGTAAAATGGGCCTGGTAACAGGTGAGTATCAGTTTATGAGTCTTATGCACGATGTGCTGAACAATGTCACCCTTCGTGCAAAGGAAAAGGGCTTGGATGTCCGCTTAAATATCGCAAATGATATTCCTTGCGATATGCTTGGTGATGACATCAGAATTCGGCAAATTTTAACAAATATTTTAACCAATGCAGTAAAATATACTCAAGAGGGTTATATTGAGATTTCAGCTTCCTGCAAGCGCCTATATGACAATACTGTTGACCTTTCTTTCTCTGTTAAGGATACCGGTATTGGCATCAAGCAGGAGGACATCAAGCGTATGTTTGAGTCCTTCGAGCGCCTTGAGGAAAACAGAAACAGAAATATTGAAGGAGCCGGCCTTGGAATGGCTATTACTCAGAACCTCCTTAAGATGATGGGCAGTGCCCTGGAGGTGGAGAGCGTTTACGGAAAGGGCTCAGAGTTCTCCTTCACCATAAATCAGGAAATTGTCAATGACGAGCATATTGGCGATTTTGAGCACAAGCTGAGACAGCTCACAGCCAATTATGAGTACAGCACCAGCTTTGAGGCTCCTAAGGCTCACTTCCTTGTTGTTGATGACAATACAATGAACCGCAAGGTTTTTACAGCGCTTTTGAAGGAATCAAAGGTTAATGTTACAGAGGCCGCAAGCGGTGAAGAGTGCCTGGCGCTTATTAAAAAAGAACACTTTGATATGATTTTCCTTGATCACATGATGCCGGGCATGGATGGTGTGGAAACCTTCAAGCAGATGGCCACATTAGAGGGCAACAAGTGCCTGCGTACACCGGTAATTGCCCTTACTGCAAACGCCATTGCAGGTGCCAAGGAAAGATATATGACAATGGGCTTCCACGGTTTTCTTTCTAAGCCTATTGTGCCAGGTCAGCTGGAAAAAATGATTAGGGATTTCCTTCCTCACGATTTGATGGAGCATCATGAGATTGATGCCAGAGACGAGGCTAGAATGAATCGCGTGAAGCAGGTTGAACTACCTGAGATTGAGGGCGTTGATTGGGATTATGCACTATTGCATTTTCCAGATGCCAACATGGTTTATCAGACCGCCTTTGATTTTTATGAGTCAATTGGCTATGAGCGGCATGAAATCAGTGGTTATTTCAATCTTATGGATGATGGTTTCCCGATTGCGGACTATCGCATTAAGGTTCACGCGGTAAAGAGCATGGCCAATACCATTGGTGCTACAGCCTTAGGTGGACTGGCAAAGATTTGCGAGTTTGCAGCCAGAGATGGTGAGGTGGATAAGATTAGAGCACTTACACCAGTCCTCCTAGAGGAGATGGATGCAATGAAGCAACGCCTGTCAGTGCTTGTTACTGAAGTGGAAAAGCCACCTATGGAGGACATGGATGAGCTGTTTGCGTTGCTTGAGATGCTGAAAATGTCTATCAAGACCCACGACTCAGTGCAGGCAGACAATATCATTAAACAGATAACAGCATTTTCTTACCCAGCGGAGACACAGGAAAACATTGAACAATTGGGACTTCATATTATGAACCTTGATTTTGAAGAGGCCCTGATAGATATAGAGGAGCTACAAAAGTAATTACTAAGGAGAATAGACAATGCGGAAAATACTTATTGTTGGGGATTTCAATGATGATACCTCAGATGTAAACTCTTTTCTTTCACAGCATTTCCATACACAGCTGTGTACCAGTAATGCCAAGATTGTAAGGAGTATGCTTAAGCTTTACAATCCGGAGCTGGTACTGATGGATATTGACGATTTTGAGACTCTTCAGGAGGACATATTCGTTGCTATTCAGGAGTTTAATCCACAGCTTCCTGTTATCACCTATGGACGTGAAAAGAAAAAGCAGAAGTTCATTTCCTACTATTACTCTGGACAGTGCAAGCACGAGGCTCAGCCTACCAGAGAAATTATCATCCGTGACATCTGCAAGGAATTCAATATGAATGCAGATGCAATTTTAAATGCTGTGGAGGCTATAGATAAAAAGCATATTATCGTTGTGGATGACAATCCTGTTTTGTTGAGAAACATGAGAAATATGCTTCAGGATAAATATCGTGTAACCCTTGCCACTTCAGCGGCTCAGTGCATGAAGGCAATGGGTACCGACAAGCCGGATTTGATTATTCTTGATTATGAAATGCCTGTCGTGGACGGCAAGCAGACTCTTGAGATGATCAGAGCGGAGGATGATGTTAAGGACGTGCCGGTTATTTTCCTTACAGGAATTGCCGATAAAGAGCATGTGGATGCGGTTCTTGATTTGAAGCCGGCAGGCTACTTCGTAAAACCGCCTATGCAGACAAAAATTATAAATGCCATTGAAAACATTTTCTTAAAACAGAGTGAGTAGATTTAAGACGGGGGGTCGACTATGAATTTTAAGAAGATTGGAACCAAGATGCTAGTTTTGATTTTGCCAGTACTTGTTTTGGCTCAGCTATGTCTTACAGCTATCTCGGCTGTATCTAGCCAAAATCTGGTGGATGAAAAACACAGGATGCAATGAGTGCTGAGCTTCGTGCCAACATTCAAGAGATTGAGGGAAAGCTCAAGGAGGTCGAAATCCTTGCTGATTCAATTGCAATCAGTGTTGCAAGCTCATATACCTACACCCAGTGGGAGGATTATGAGAAAATGCTACAGGACATGATTGCCACCAACGACATCGTCTTGGGCTCTGGCCTTTGGTTCGAGCCTAATGCTTATGACCCAGAGCAGAAGTATTATGGCCCATATGTTTATAAGGACAATGGTCAGAGTGTGACGACCTGGGAGTATAGTAATGCTGAGTACGACTATTTCAATCAGGAGTACTACACCAATGCCATGAATTCCGACAAGGCTATGATTACTGACCCATACTATGATCCTTCTTCAGGTATGATTATGTCTTCCTGCTCTACACCGATTGTAGTTGGAGGAAAGAAAATAGGTTGCGTAACCGTAGATATTGAGCTTTCTTCTATCACAGAACTCATTGGCAATGTGAAGGTTGGAGAGACAGGTGTGGGAATCCTCACGGCTAGCAGTGGTCTTCTTATAGCAGGACACGACGACCAGATGGTTCAGGACGGTGCGAATATTCTCGACGATGCAAATCCTTCATTTGTTGAAATGGGTAAGGTTGTAATTGCAAACCAGTCAGGAACAACAGGCTATGAGGTTGGCAAGGATTCATATAAGGTCTATTATGACACCATCCCAGATACCGGCTGGAAGTTCATGATTTCAATTGATGCATATGAGTTGATGAGACCAATTTATAAGCTGATTAATACTCTTGTTATAGTATGTATCATAGCTATTGCCATTGCAGTAATCATCATCGTTATTGGAATAGGTGGTGTGGCAAAGACAATCAGACGAGTTCAGGACTTTGCAACAGAGCTTGCTGAGGGCGACTTTACAATCGACAGATTATCTGTAAAGGGTAAAGATGAGTTGGCTGTAATGTCTGATTCTCTGAACGAGATGTATGGAAATAATAAGGGCGTAATTAGTAGCATTGCAGATTACTCAGTTGATATTAATGAGTCCAGCGGTAAGCTTAAATCAGCAGCAGAAGAGCTGAAGATGGAGTTTGATAAGATTGTTGATATTATGACCTCTGTTAACTCAGATATGATGAATTCTTCTGCTGCTACTCAAGAGCTTTCAGCATCAGTTGATCAGGTTGCACAGTCAGCAGATAGCCTGAACGAGGAGACCAAGGGAAGTCTTGATTTGGCCATTGATATTCAAAAGCGAGCTAACGAAATCGGAAAGAACAGTCAGGAAGCCTTCGATAAATCTCAGACTCTACAGACAAGCTTCCAGACTAAGCTGGAGGAGAGTATAGCCCAGTCTAAGGTCGTTGAAAATATCGGCGAGATGGCAAGTGTTATTGCTGACATCGCAGACCAGATTACATTACTTTCACTAAATGCTTCTATCGAAGCTGCCCGTGCAGGTGAGCAAGGAAAGGGCTTCGCAGTAGTTGCTACAGAAATCGGAAAGCTGGCAGGCCAGACATCAGATTCTGTTGAGAAGATTCAGGATACTATTTCAGCTATTCAGGATGCCTTTGAAGGACTTGAGACTAATGCAAAGTCTCTTCTGAATTACGTATCAGACACAGTTACTCCTGATTATAAGAACTTTGTATCTGTAGCTGAGAGATACGGACAGGATGCCGAGTCGATTAAGGACTCATCTGAGAAGCTTTCTATCATGACTGATTCAATCCAGAACATCATGAGCGAAGTAAGATTTGCACTTCAGAATATTGCTGAAGCAACTCAAAACACTGCCGCCAACAGTGGTGAGGTAATGGATTCCGTTGAGAACCTTTCAGAGACTGTGGCAGAGATTAACAATATGTCAGATAAACAGAATTCAATCTCAGATGACTTGACGAGAGTGGTTAATAAATTTAAGTTATAAAATTTCGCGAGGGCGCCGAAGGCGCCCTCGTTTTTTGGATTTTATTATGATAAAATAAACATAATTATGGGGAAAAATAATGTTAGGGAGAAACTGATGAAAATTATTCACTGTGCAGACCTGCACCTTGATTCCAAAATGGAGAGCAATTTAAATAAAGAACAGGCTTCCCTTAGGCGCTCAGAGTTAATTGAGACATATGAGCGTATGGTGGAGTATGCCCATGACAATGATGTCAGGGCTATTCTCATTGCCGGTGATTTGTTTGATAAGACCCACATTCGCAAGGAAGTTAAGAAGCGTGTGGTGGAGCAAATAACAGCACATCCAGAGATAGATTTTTATTATCTAAAGGGTAACCATGACAGATGTGATTTTATGGAGGTGGGAATTGACGAGATTCCTGATAATTTCCATATGTTCACAGATGAGGGTTGGACCAGCTACAACTGTGAAAATGTTGTTATCACAGGTATGGAGATTAATTCTTCAAACTCAGCTACTATAGCCCAGAGGCTTGTGCTTGATTCAGCTGCCACCAATATTGTCATGCTCCACGGACAGCAGTCTGATTATGATGGTAAGGATGGCACAGAGATTATTAATACCACAGCCTTAAAGGGCAAGTTTATAGATTATCTGGCATTGGGCCATATTCATAAATATATGTTTGAGCAGTTGGATGAAAGAGGCGTTTATTGTTATCCAGGCTGCCTGGAAGGAAGAGGCTTTGATGAAACTGGAGACAAGGGCTTTGTTCTCATCGAGATAGAGGAAGACAAAATCGAAGCGGAGTTTATTCCATTTGCAAAGCGTCGCCTTCACGAGATTCAGGTGAATGTCACTGCGGAGATGGATTTACAGGCTACAGCTTCCAGAGCAAAGAGGAAGCTTGACGATGTGGATCCACAGGACTTAATAAAGTTTGTTATTACAGGAGAGCGTGAGCTGGATGATGAGCTTGATATTCCACGCTTTGTTCGTATGTTTGACAATAAGTTTTTCTTTGTAAAATGCTACGACCAGACCAAGACTCTTGTAGATTATGATAGCTTCCAGTACGACAAGTCCCTTAAGGGAGAGTTTGTGCGCCTTGTTCAGGCTCAGGATATGAGCGAGGAGGAAAAGGCGAAGATTATCGAGCTTGGCATTAGAGCCATAATGGGGGAGGATATAGAATGAAATTAATATCATGTTATATTGCCCATTTTGGCAAGATTAAGAATTTCAAATACGAGTTTGAGGATGGGTTCAATTCTGTTCTTCAGGAAAATGGCTGGGGCAAGACCACATTTTCAGTATTTATGAAGGCAATGTTTTATGGCCTCGAGTATTCTCCCAACACCAAGAAAAAGCTTTTGGAACGCAACCACTACCTGCCATGGGATGGTAGCATTTGTGGAGGAAATATTGTATTTGTCACAAAGGACCGTGAGTACCGCATTGAGCGTACCTTTGGCCAGTCTGACAAGGATGATACTTTTGCCCTTTACGATAATGTTTCAGGTTTGATTTCAAATGATTTCACTGAAAACATTGGTGAGGAATTATTTAGAGTAGACAGAGATTCCTTTGAAAAGAGCGTGTATATTCCTCAGCTTTCTCTGGGCACAGGTATGACTGATTCCTTGAATGCAAAAATGGGTAATCTGGCTGCCGCAAAGGACGATATCAGCAATTTTGACGTAGCCTTAAAGAGTATTAAGGACGCCAAGTCAAGCTATACCCGCAACAGCAAGATTAATCCTGGCAAGCTTGTGAGCGTCAAGGCAGAGATTAATAAGTGCAAAGAAGAGTATGAGAAGCTTCCGGCCTTAGAGGAAAGCGTGGAGGCTATGAGCTGTCTGGTTGAGGAAAAACAGGCAATGCTCGATAAGCTTGCTGCTGATAAGCAAAAGCTGGCTGAGACCATACAGCTTCAGAGTAAGAGAGAGCAGGAGCTTGGAGCTTATAGGACTCATCTGGAAAACCTAAAGCAGGAGCAGAACCATATTTCTTCATTGGAGGGGTTCTTTGCTTCAGGCGTTCCTACTGAGGACGAGATTACCATTTTAGAGCAGACTGATAGAGATTTGGCTGTTCATGAGAGGGCCTTTACTCTTTTAAATGACGAGCTTACAAAGGGCACACCTATTTTTGAGAAGCCTTTTGAGGATAAGATTCCCGATGAGGGAGAGTTTGCACTTTGGAATAAAATGGCTGCCAATCTGTCTGAGCTCAGGGCCAAGGCAGAGCATTCCAAGCTTTCTGAGGAGGCAAGCCGTCAGCTTACAGAACTTAAGTTTTTCTTTGACAAGCTGGTTCCTACCGATGAGCAGTTGGCTCACATTGAGCGCCAGACTACTTTGATTACAGGCTTGGAGGCCAGAGTTGAGCAGAGCAATGAGCGTCTCATTATACTTGCTGCAGAAAAAGCAGCTGAGGAAAAGCATAAAAAGGATAAGAGCATAAAGGTATGGCACGTACTTGGTACCATACTTTTGGGAATATTTATTTTGACTGGTGTTTTATTCACCAGCTTTTTGGATGATAACCTTGGACGTATCATTGAGTATAGTAGCTTTGCAGCGGGAATTATCGACATAATCCTATTGATTATCAGTGGCCGAAGGACATATCATGCCAGAGTTGCAGCAGAGCTTGAGTACGAAAGTCGTATTGCTGATGAGGAGCGAGCCCTTGAGGACACCAAGCTGGAGCTTAACGAGCTGAAGGAGGAATGCGAGGAATTCCTATCCAATTTCCTTCTTACCAGAGCATCTTCTATGCAGGAAAATGTATACGAAATCAGACGTAAGCTTGACCAGTACAGGCACCTTTTAGAGGAGGAGAAATCCAGACACCAGGAGGCAGAGGGAACCCTCGACAAGCTTGCAGATTTACAGCTTGAGCTTTACACCAAGATTCAGCCTTTTGCCTCAGCCTATGGTATAAATCTCTATGATATGGGTGGAGAGTACGAGTTCCTTGCTCAGCTGAAAAAGGACACTGAGAAATTCATAGAATATCTTGCAAAGACTGAGGAGATGGCTCGCCACGAAAACACCATCAGAACTATGTCCGCAGATATTCGTAACATACTAAACAGATTTCCTGTTGATGAAGCCTTAGAGCGCACAGAGCAGGTTCAGGCTATTGGAATTAAGCGACGTGAATATCAGGATATTTCAGAGCGAATCGCAAAGCTAAAGGAAGAGATTAACAGATTTGAGGCTGAACATGATGTAAACGAGCAGGTTCAATCTGTTGATGATTTACAGCAACAGCAGATAGCTTTGGATGAGCAGATAATGGAGCTTAACCGCCAGATTATGCAGGAGAAGGAAAATCTTTCCCAGTCCCTTGAGGAGGTGGAAAAGCTGTCGGATGTATCTGAGCAGTTGGAGCGCCTTGAGGAGCGGGAAAAGGAATACAAAAAGAACGCAGCAGTTCTCGCAAAGACAGAGGATTTCCTTCAGAAGGCTCGCGAAAGCTTTTTATCAAAGTATATGCAGCCTCTTCAGAATGGGTTGCATAAGTACTTAAGCCTTATAGATGGTCCAGAGGGCACAAAGTCCGGATATGCCATTGAGGACTTCGAGCTTGATATGGATTTGGACATCAAGCTTTCCTATGATGGAAGCACCAAGAGTAGTGAGTATCTGTCACAGGGCTACCAGGATTTAGTGGCGCTTTGTTCACGCTTGGCATTGGTAGATGTACTCTATGCAGAGGAAAAGCCTATCCTAATTCTTGATGACCCATTCACCAATCTGGACGACAAAAAAATAAAGGAGTCATTAAAACTCCTTCATAAAATCGCGGCAGACCGCCAAACTATATACTTTACCTGTCACGACAGTAGATTATAGAGGGGGCCTATTATCACGGTATTCCAGGTGACCCTCCTGTACCCATTCGTGGATGATGGTCTTATCTATTCCAAATTCGGCGGCTAGTACCATCTCATTGACACCTTCGTTTTCATTTATGAACTCTTTCACTTTTGGAAAGAGTTCTTTTTTCATGCACTCCTTGCATAATTCATAAGGAGAGCTAACAGGAATCCTGCAACCGCACCTTGAGCAGTGCTTAACAAGAGGACCCTTATTATTTGTTAAAAAATCTGCTTTTGATTTTGAACGTGCCATAGTACTACCTCATTTATAGGCCGATTTTCTCCTTAAAGAAATCTCCACGTTGCTCGAAGTTTTTGAAAACTCCATAGCTGGCTGCAGCAGGAGAAAGAATTACAGCTGTGCCCTTGCTGGCATTTTTCTTTACAAACTCACAGGCATCAGCCAACTCCTCTATATAGTGTACATGCTCCATAAAGGACTCAGTTGCCACAGCTTGAAGCTTTTCCAGCAATACCTTTCCGCTATCGTACATTAAAATAATGTGCTCAAGGCTTCTGGTCTGAAGGAAATCAACGAGAGGATCATAGTCGATTCCTCTGTTCATTCCACCCAGGAGAATAGTGCCTGCATTTGGAATGGCCTTGATTGCATTTATAGCGGATTCTACAGTGGTAGAAATCGAGTCGTCATAATAGTCTACATCATCCAGCTTTCCAATAAACTGTAAGCGGTGTGCCAAGGTCTTGAAAGAAGCCAGGGCATCCATAAATTCCTGATTAGAAATATCGTAGCGTCTGCACACATCATAAACAAATGCTGTGTTGAAAAGATTGTGTGTGCCACGAAGAGTAACACCAGGAATATCATCGAAAGAAGCGAAAGGCAAATCGCCGGTGCTTACCTTTACAATAGTGGCCTTGCAGTCACCCTTTGCTGGAAGAAATTCTGGGTTGCAGAAAAGGTAATCGTTGTACCCCTGATTGCGATAAATATTCTGCTTTGCCTTCCAATACTTCTCCACAGTGCCATAGTGGTCAAGGTGATCCTCGTAAAGATTTAAAAGGATTGCCTTGGCTGGAGCATGACTGGCATACTCAAGCTGATGACATGAAAGCTCAAATACGATAATTGTGCGTGGATGAATCTGATCTGTGATATCAAAAATAGGAAGACCAATATTTCCTCCGAAGAGAACATCCTTACCACATGTCTTGAGTATATGATATAAAAGTGAAGAAGTTGTGGATTTTCCCTTAGTTCCTGTAATTCCTATAGTCTGTGCACCATAAACCTGTAAAAATAAGTCTGCCTGACAGGTAAAATGGCACTTATATTCCTTAATATCCTTTGGAAGAACGATTCCTGGACTTTTGAAAACAACATCGTAATCATCCAGACAATCCAAATAACTGTTTCCAGTGATTACATTGTGCATTGCTGTTAAGTCAGCGCTGACAGCATTTGCGTCAGCAATATCAAGACATTTATAGCCACCCACTGAAGAGAGCATTCTAAAGCTTGACTGGCCCTCGCGGCCAAAACCTAAGATAAGAACCTTTTTATCGTTAACTAAATTTCTAATTGTTTCCTTCATTTGCTAGAGCGTCCTTTATTATTTTATAGAAGTAGTCATCCAAGGCATGCTCAGATGATAACTGGCTAATATATTTTTTGAAATCGATGGTAGGAGTGACTGTCGAATCCTGATAGTGTAGCAAAAGTGCAGGCAAAGGAAGCTGAGCCTCTGCATATTTGCTAATGGCCTCCGTGATGGAAGCGTTTACCTCGTCACGACTGCCTACGCATTCAAATGGTTTTTCTGGAAGAATGCCACAAAGCTTGTCGAAATCCACGGTGAGGGTCTCATCCTCAAATAATCTCTTTCCAAAGATTGCATCCAACTCCTCCAAAGAAAGGAATGGAGAAAGGATAATGTAAACGAAGAGGCACTTAGGACAGTGACCGCACCAAATATCCTGCTTACTTCCTACATTGCAGCTTTTGAAAACACCATGATATTTTTTGAAGCGTGAAAAAAGCATGGCAATCTGCAGCTCTGAAAGAGGGCGTAAAAAGCTAAAGTAGAAAACCCCTGAGCCAATATATTTCTTTTCATAGTTGCGGAAATCAGCCTCGAATTCAAAGCTCTTTGAATACTGGTGATTTACATAGCTATCCATTACAGTGGATTCGTTTGCGCTGGACTCATTTGAAAGTGCAACGTAATCCAGACCATTAAGGTAGCCTGCAATTATACTAGAAAATGCAACCAGGGCAGAGAATGGAGTGTGACCATTTAAAAAGCCCTTGGCATTTAAATCTAACATATTTTTATCAAGTGTACGCTTTGCATAGATGGTCTTGTCGGTGAGCTCACCCACTTCTACAGTAGCATCTGTGGCGCCTCTCGAGTTGATTACATAGCAATTTACATCTGCCTTTTCCTTTAATAGTTCAATGGAAACTACAGAGTCCTTTCCACCACCTACAGGAATCATTACCTTAGGCTTTTTGTTGCCTAAGACTTTGCCATGGTCACCAGAAGTAATGGCTCTTGGCGCTTTTCTACCATCGCATTTTATTGTCATAAAATCGTCGAAATCTTCCTCGATACCATTGGTGTAATAGAACTCTCCCAGTCCGTTAAAATAAAGCTTTTTCCACCAGCCAATCTGCTCAGGAGAAAGCTGTCTGTCCCTGATGATGACAGTAGGAGGACAGGTGATTTTCCAATAGCTTATAAGCTCCACCATTCCAAGGGAAAATACCATATCGTCAATAAGGGCCTCATCAACAGAAGCTATAGAATTGATGCGAGGGATTTTCCAAGTGGGATGAAACTCTGAGAGCCCATCTATAGAAAAGTCAAAAACCATGTTGATTTCTGACTCTGTTAGTTCATAAGAATAACCTGAAAAAGTAAAGGTAGAATATTCGTCTCTGCATTTTTTATAAAAATCTTGTCTGCTCATTATAATTCCTTTTAAACCCATATAAATTCTTTTATAATCAAGTATTATAGCACAAATGAATGCAACTAAAAACAACACAGCAAGGAGCAAATTATGCCACATGTAGGAGGTCAAAAATTAAAGATACTTCACGAGTATCAGATACTTATGGAGCAAAGCGATGAAAAGCATCCGATTAATGCAGTGGAGATGACCAGACTTCTTAAAGCCAGAGATATTCCAGCAGAAAGAAAAAGCGTATATAAGGACATGGAGACTCTTGCGGAAGCAGGCTTTGATGTGATTAAGGGCACAAAGGGCTATTACATTGGAACCCGAGCTTTTGAGCTGGCAGAGCTTAAGCTTCTTGTGGATGCTGTAGGTGCATCAAAGTTTATATCTCAAAAGAAAACAAAGGAGCTTGTGGATAAGCTTACAAATCTGGCAAGTATCGATGAGGCAGAACAGCTTTCCCGACAGGTGGTAGTGCCAGAAAAACCACGGACAGGTACAGAAAAAATCTTCTACACCATCGATATGATTTATCAATGCCTGGATAATGGCAAGAAGCTTTCCTTTAAGTATCAGGAGTGGACCCTGAATAAAGAGATGAAGCCTCGACATGGTGGAAGAGTTTATATGGTTAGCCCGGCTTTTCTCCTTAGAAATGACGAGAATTACTATCTTGTTGCTTTTGACGACGCTAGTCAGGAGATTAGACATTATCGTGTAGACAAGATGATTTCAGCTCAGATGTGCGATGAGGAAATGGAGGGAGTAGAGCAACGCAAGACTTTAAATCCTCACGAGTATGCAAAACAGCATATCAGCATGTTTGCCGGAAAAGAAAGAGTAGTTACCATTCGATTTGAAAAAAGATTAGTGGGCGTTGTACTGGATAAATTTGGTGCGGAAATCGATATCAGACCCGATGGGGAAGAATATGTAAAAGCTAGAATATCCGTAGCTGTATCACCACAGCTCTACGGATGGCTTACTGGAATAGGTGCAAGCATCAGCTTCCCTGAAGAGGAAGCTGTGGCCTACAAAAATTATTTACGTGATTTATACAATAGGGTATAAATAAATTATAGATATTAAAGGGCATTGCAGATTTCAGCGGTCATCTTTGGCTTGTTCATGCAATAGATATGTATGTGACCTGTACCGCATTTACGAAGGTCTTTAATCTGGTTGATAGCGTAGTCAATACCAGCTGCACGCATTGCCTCTGGCTCCTCACCATAGCGAGCGCACAAATCAGCAAGCTTCTTAGGCACAGAAGAACCGGCTAAGGTCACTGTAGAGCCAATCTGCTTAGCAGATGTGATAGGCATGATACCAGCCACGATAGGCACTGTGATGCCAGCCTTGTCAGCTCGCTCAACAAAGCGATAGAAATCAGCATTGTCAAAGAAAAGCTGAGAAATAAACATCTCCGCACCCATATCCTGCTTCATCTTCATGAAAGCGATATCAGAATCCATTGAGATAGCCTCTGGATGCTTCTCTGGATAGCAGGAAGCGGAAACCTTCAGGGATGTATTCTGGTTGAGGAAATGGATTAAGTCTGTAGCGTGTGGAAAGATACGCTTTTCAAACTGCTCGTCAGACATGTCTCTAGGCTTGTCTCCTCTGAGTGCAAGTACATGTGAAACGCCTACAGCCTCTAAATCCTTTGTGACTGCAAGGATATCCTCTTCACTGGAGCCTACGCAGGTCATATGAGCCATGGCATCCAGCTTTAATGTGTTTTGGATGTAGCCTGTGATGTCTACGGTCTTTTTTGAACGGCTCCCACCAGCACCATAGGTTACACTGATGAAATCAGGATTGAGTTCAGCAAGAGAATCAAGCACCTTGTAGCAGTTCTCGAACTCATCATCTTTCTTTGGTGGAAATACTTCAAAAGAAAGGGAAGAATCCTTTTCAAACATGTCTTTGAACATAAATAATCTCCTTCTAACTGTAATTGTGTATAAAATCTCTAAGTTAAGTATTTGTGCATAATTATTTAACAAAATCTACACAGATTATAAATAAAAAAATAGTATCATATTCCAAGGTAAAATGAAAGACACTGGGGAGTGCTCTGAGTATTGAGCTTTATAATGTAATTAATTTGGGAGTTACTAGCTATGAACCTACGACAGCTAAAAGGAGTTATAACTAAAAGCGGAAAGATGGACTTCCCTGAGCACAGGGGTCTTGTGCGCAATATTGGTGCCGACAGTATGGTTCTGTTGAAGAACAATGGTATCCTTCCTATAAATAGAGGGAAGGTTGCCTTGTTTGGCGCGGGAGCTGTTGACACTATTTTTTGTGGCGTTTTTTATAACTACGTATTTACGGACGGAAATGTAAATGTTAAACAGGGTCTCCTCAATAACGGATTTACCTTTAGCACTGACACATGGCTTGGCAAGATGGAAAAGGCTTGCAAGCAGGCAGAAAAGGCAAATCCAAATACAAAGTCACTTCGTCTATTTGCAGGCATAAAAATGCTTGCTGAAGAGGTGCCAATCACTATGGCGGATTTAGCTGAGGCAGCCCTTGGCACAGATACCTGTATCTATGTCACCAGAAGGTCATACCTTGGCACCGCGGATGGTGAACTGGCTGAGAAGCCTTATCGTTTTTCAAAGGTGGAACAGGAAAATCTTGGCCTTATAACAAGCACCTTTAAAAATGTAATTCTGGTAATGAACTCAAACATGATGGAGATTGCAGCCATTGCCAGAATGAAAAATGTAAAGGGAATAATCCTTATGGGTATTCCTGGCATGGAGGCGGGAAATTCCCTTGCTGATGTTTTGACAGGTGCCGTTAATCCTAGTGGCCGCTTGTCTAATACCTGGGCAAAGAAATACAAGGATTACTCAAGCTGCATGGGTCTTTCAAAGAAAAGTAAATCCTGCGATATTAAAGATATAGATTATAAAGAAGGTATCTATGTCGGGTATCGTTATTTTGATGCCTTTGATGTGGCTCCACTTTATCCGTTTGGATATGGCCTGAGCTATACCACCTTCGATATCAGCTTAGAGTATTTTGAAGCTAGCTGGATATCGCTCATGATGAGAATTAAGGTTACAAACACAGGCGATATGGCTGGCCGACAGGTGGTTCAAATATATTGTAGCTATCCGGCAGGAAAGATAGAGAAGCCTTATCAGGTGCTTTGCTCCTTTGGAAAGACCGGAAAGCTTAAGCCGGGAGAGTCTGAGGAGTTGACTATAAAGATTCCTATTATGGGAATTACTGTTTTTGATGAAGAAGAGTCAGCCTGGGTAATGGAAAAGGGAGACTACCTATTCCGTATAGGAACCAATTCCAGAGATACAAAGATTGCTGCAAAGATGGTACTGGATAAGACCACAACCATAATGAAGGTCGCAGATGTTATGGAGCCAAAAAAGCCTCTTGAGTTTCTCGCTCCACATCCTAGAGAGGAAGAGGAGATGGGCTATATTATGGTGGCTTCACTTTCCAGTGCAGATTATAACTCAGCTAACAAGGTGGTTGAGCCTGTACGAGAGGTTACTACCTATGTTCCAGAGGGAAGCAACTATGCTTCATATATAAATAACAGCACCTACAATATCCCATTTAGGGTACATGAAAATATTGAAGTGGTGAAGCCTTGTGGTTCAGCTACCTTCCTGGATGTTATCAAAGAAAAGGTGACTATGGAGGAATTTATAGCTTCCCTTTCACCAGAGTTCCTGGCCAGAATAGTGGTCGGTGCCACAGAGGAATCAAAGATTTCCAGTGAAAACCGCTTCAATTTTAGCTTCAATTATGATAACAAGGGATTTGAGATTGCGGCCAGAACCACATCTCAATTCGCAAATACGTTAGGAATTCCTAGTGTAACAATCGCAGATGGACCATCAGGCTTGCATATTATCGGTATAGCCTGCACATGCTTCCCATCCCCTATGAATATGGCACAGACCTGGGATATGGGAGCCATGGTCAGAATGGGTAGGGCTTATGGCCGTGAGATGGAGGTTCACGATATAGATTATTGCCTGGCACCAGCCTTGAACATCAACAGAAACCCTATGTGGAACAGATCCTATGAATTCTATTCTGAGGACCCTTCCCTTTCAGGTGTTTTAGGGGCAGGCTTTATCATGGGTGTAAAGCGATATGAGGGTAGAAATGTGATCCTCAAAAATCTTGTCACCTACAATCAGGAAACTATTTCTCAGGATGTAAATATAAATGTATCCAAGAGAGCCTTTGGTGAAATATATCTCCGACCATTCTCTACTTGTCAGTATATTGTTAAGCCTGCGGGATTACTTACTGCCAGCACCAGAATTAATGGTCGCTATTCATCGTCACAGATGGGCTTGAACGAGGATATCGCCAGAAGGGACTGGGGATTTGATGGCTTTATTATGACAGATTGGGGTTCTCTTTCTGATAAGGGTGAAGATATCCACGCCGGTTGTGATTTGATTATGCCGGGATTTGACCCAGACAAGCTTTTGGAAAGTATGATGAATGTCCCGCCTACCTTTGAACCGGACGGATATGTCACTGTAGTTGAAAAGGCATTCGTTTATGGACGCCCTATGATAAATTATGAAAAGTGGGGCTCATTTATACTGGATGAAAATGGCGACACCTTCGTTACCACCAGAGTGGAGCCTGATACGGTAGTTAGCGAAAGAGCTCTTAAGCTTCAGAAGAAAGGCCTGTGCGAAATCCGTGTTGAGGTGGATGGCTCAAAGAGTATTTCCTACAAAGGCTTCAACAGAGGACCTTATCTTGCACTTGGTGAACTCCAAAAGGCAGTAATGAATCTTTTGAAGGAAATTAAGAATTCAGGTTCAATGAAAAAATTAATGGAACAGGCAAACATTTAGGTAATAATGTTTATTTAAAAAAGTATTCCCTTCGTGTACACTATATTCGACTTAAATCATGTACACGAAGGGAGATTTTTATGTTAGCGGAAATTATGGCACTGACCATATTTGTGGCGATGTTTGTCCTGATAGTTTTGGACAGATTTCCAAAGCATTATGTCACATTAGGATGTGGTGCGCTCACAAGTATTTTTGTTTTTGGAATTGGAATGCACGACAAGGAGGCATTTTTTAATACACTTGCTGTGAGAGGTATTTTTAAGCAAAGCTTCTGGTATGCAGCAGGGGAGCATGCGGAGCAGACCTCTGGTATCAACTGGGCTACTATCATTTTCCTCTGGGGAATGATGATAATGGTTGAAGGTATGGCTGAGGCTGGCTTCTTCGACTGGCTTTGCCTGAAGATAGCCAAGCTGGCACACTACGAGCCTAGGAGAATTTTTGTGGCATTCATGGTGCTTTCTTCTGTGCTTGCCATGTTTATTGACTCCATCACAGTAATCCTGTTCCTTGCAGCAGTTACTATTCGTCTGGCCAGAACCTTAAGGTTTAACCCTATACCGGTCATCATGGCAGAGATTTTCTGTGCAAATCTTGGCGGAAGTGCCACAATGTGCGGAGACCCACCAAACATCATCATCGGTACCTCACTTGGATATTCCTTTGCTGACTTTGTGGAGAATACAGGTGCAATCGGTGCTGTTTCTCTTGTGATTATCATTATTTACTTCTATTTCACAATGCGTAATCGCTTGCAGGATCCAGCTGACAGAGTAGACATCAGCACAATCAATGTAGATCCAAAGATTGAAAATATGAAGGAATTTATGATTAGCACAGTCATTTTCCTTTTGGCTGTTGCTCTTCTTATCACCCACGCAATGACAGGTCTCACTGTTGCATTTATCGGTGTGTTTATAGCTGTCATCACTCTTATTACAGCAGGTCGTAAGGCATTAAAGCTTTTAAAGAGAGTTGATTATCACACACTTCTTTTCTTCATCGGATTGTTCGTAGTTGTAGGTGGATTAGAGGAGACTGGCATATTAGTTGTTATTGCCAGCTTTATCGCAAAGGTTTCAGGTGGCAACGCTCACATTATGCTTGCTATTATCCTTTGGGTTAGTGCTATTGCATCAGCATTCATCGACAACATTCCATTCTCAGCTACTATGATTCCAGTAATCAAGGCTCTTGCTGAGACCACTGGTGTAGACCTTTCCACAATGGCTTGGACTCTTGCCATCGGTACAGATATCGGAGGAAGTATGACTCCAATCGGTGCCAGCGCCAACGTTGTAGGTATCTCTACAGCCGGTAAGGAAGGTTATCCAATCAGCTGGGCTACCTACTGTAGAGAGCTTGTGCCTGGTACAGTAATCGTACTCGTTGTTGCAATGATTAATATATTCATTAGATATTTGTAAAATATGTCGACAAAATCAGAAGTCTTGGGGCGTAGCCTCTCGACTTCTTTTTGTTAATATAATAAAATAAAGTCAGAATATCACTGGAAGGGGGTAGTTTATGGGGCAGTTTATAATTTCAGTAGGTAGAGAATACGGAAGCGGTGGTCACGAGATAGCCACAATACTTTCCGAAAAGTTGAATGTACCACTTTATGATCGCAATATGTTGGATCAGTTGGCAGCTAGAAATGGCATTGATGCAGAAACATTACATCAGCATGAGGAGATGAAGCACAGAGGCTTGGTTAGGACCGTGAGGGAGCATTCATCTTCAATGCAGGATTCGGTGGCACAGCTTCAGTTTAAGTTTATTCGTGAAAAGGCAGAAAGCGGAGAGAGCTTTGTCGTAGTAGGTAGATGTGCTGAAAATGTACTTAGGGGTAATCCGGCACTCATATCTATTTTTGTCAGAGGAGAGGAAAAAACTAAGGCTGAGAGAATCAGCCGTCTTTACAAGCTTACTATTTTAGAGGCAAAGGCAAAGATGTTCCGCCACGACAAAAAGCGAAAGGCATATCATAACTACTATTCAAAGATGAAATGGGGAGACAGTAGAGGCTATGATATTTGCATCAACAGCTCACTGATGGGAGTTGAGCAGACAGCAGAAGCATTGTATCAGATGATTTCTGCACATTTAAAGTTACAAGAGCAATAAGTTTTAGAAGGATATTTGGGGAATAATGTATAGTGTTTTTTTGGTCGAGGACGAAATTATTATCCGCGACGGGTTGAAAGCCAGCTTTCCATGGGAACAGAGTGGCTTTGCGTATGTAGGCGATGCAGCAGATGGGGAGATGGCATTGCCAGGAATTAGGCAGAGTAAGCCTGATGTGGTCATCACAGATATTAAGATGCCATTTATGGACGGCATTGCGTTGTCGAAAATTATTAAAAAGGAGCTACCAGACACTCGTATTGTCATCATCAGTGGCTTCGACGATTTTTCATATGCACAGGAGGCTATTGGCATCGGCGTTGACAACTACATCTTAAAGCCTATCACAAAGGATAAGCTTTGGGAGGTTATGTCCGATGTAAAGGTGAAGCTGGATAAGGAAAACGAAAAGGATAATTATCTAGAGCAATTCAAGGCAGAAAGTCAGGAATACGAGCAATTCGCAAGAGTAAGATTTTTTAATCAGTTAGTCAGTGGCACCATGTCTACCTCTGAAATCTTCGAGAAATCAGAGGAGCTGGGGCTTTCTCTTGATGCCACCCATTACAATTTAGTGCTGTTGGATTTCACACCTATGAATGGTTCGGTGACAGCGCCTGTTTATTCTAAGCACAGGGCCCGCCTGTCGGAGCAGTTGATGCAGTATTTGAAATGCTGTCCAGAGTATCTGGTGTTCCACTGGAATATGGATACCTATGCCATCATTGTTAAGGGTGACGAGTCTACAATTCAAAGCAGAACATCTTTGTTATTCGAGAACATCCAACGTAGATGTATGGTTTACGAGGAGGAGATTAACTGGTATTTGGCTGAAAGTGGACCAATCGTCCGATTGTCTGAGTTTGCAGGAGCCTGCCAAAAGGCAAATAAGCGCCTTAGTTGTCGCTATGTAAATCCGGTTGGACATATTTTTACAGATGAAGATATCGAAGCTATCAAGAGTCGCAATGAGGAGAGCGACAATGCTTCAATTGACCAGCGTCTGGTAGGCCTGTTTTTGGAAAACGCACAGGAATCTGAGATAGATAGCTTCCTTGAAAATATAATCAGCAAGCAGACAAAGAACGCATTAAATTCAAATCTGTTCTGCAGATATTTTGCTATGACTATGTATATGTGCGTCTGCGATTATCTCAGAAAGATTTCAATTGAGCCTGACGCTGCTCTTGGAGGTGGTACACGACGGGCTTTAGAGGAAGTAGATTCTGAAAGTGTTTTAACTTTAGTGAAGGAAATGTTTTCCATCGCTATTTCAAAACGTAAAAACGTATTGGGCAAGCAGTCCCAGTCTCAGCTGTCCGCTGCGATTAAATACGTGGATGAACATTATTCAGATTGCAACCTGAGTCTTAACGAGGTTGCAAAGGAGGTCAATATTTCTCCAAGCTATCTGAGCGCTATGTTCTCCAGGGAAAATAAGACTACCTTTGTAGAGTATATGACTGCAAAGCGAATGGAGCAGGCTAAGCAAATGCTTCTTTCCACAAGTCAAAAGTCTCAGGTGATAGCAGAACAGGTAGGCTACAAGGACCCACATTATTTCAGTTACATTTTCAAGAAAACTTATGGCTTAAGCCCTAAGGAATTCCGTGCAAAGGGACAGGGCGCATGAAGGAAAGAGCATTAAGAATTCATTCTTTTATCAAAAAGAAATCCACCATGAGCACCATGCTCAGAAGATTAATAACTGTAATTTTAGTGCCTATGAGTATCGTAATTGCGATACTCATAGGTATTTTGTGCTGGTACGCATATCAGTATCAGACAATCCTTCACAACGTTACCCAGGCCTCAGCCTTCAACCAGGACTTCAAAAGTGAGGTAGACCTGAAGATGTTCTATTACGTTAGTGATAGTGCATATTCTGTGGGTAAACCGGTGAACGAGGTGGAAAACGCAAGGCTTTTGGCAGAGGAATTGTTAAAACAGACCACCGATAAAAAGAGTATTGAATCAATTAAATCTGTACGAAATCTGTGCCTGACTCTGGAACAGCGTATGGATGAAATAGATGAGGCCGGCTCCTATGATGAGGGTATGACCCAGCTGGAAAATAATATCTATATTCTGACAGACTTGATCCAGACCTATATGTACGACTATTTATATCACGAGTCTGTACACCTAAGTCTCATTCAGGAGGACCTTACCGAACAGCTTCAATATATGATTTATGGTTCGTTGGCCCTGTTTTTGGTTATGGTTATTATAGTGGCGATTTACACTTCCTATATTACCAATAGAATTGTATCACCAATCACCAGGTTGTCTAAGCGAGTAGGTGAGATTAAGGCTGGTGATTTTGAGGAGAAGGAGCCGGTAGAAGCAGACGCAGTGGAGATTCAGACCTTGTCTGATGGCTTCGAGGAAATGGTTGGTCAGCTTAACAGCCTGATTCTTGAAAATAAAAAGGCTGAGCGCAGAAAACGTCACGCAGAGTTGGAGTTGTTACAGGCTCAGATTAACCCACACTTTTTGTATAACACCTTGGATACCATCATTTGGCTCATAGAAGCAGATAAGAAGCAACAGAGCATCGAGATGGTAAGTGCACTTTCTGATTTCTTCAGATTTTGCCTCAGCAGAGGAAAGGATATCATTACCCTTGAGGAGGAGCAAAAACACATCCTCAGCTACTTATCTATTCAGAAGATTCGTTACCAGGATAGAATGGACTATGAGGTTCAAATTCCAGAGAGTCTTTATTGTTATTCCATTCCTAAGCTGACTCTACAGCCATTGGTGGAAAACAGCATCTACCACGGCATAAAGCTTCAGCGTGAAAAGGGTTCTATCAGGGTTGAAGCCATCGATTTGGGAGATAAGATTGAGCTCATTGTTAAGGACAACGGCGCAGGAATGACTCCAGAACGACTGGAAGAAATGAGAAACGCCATTGAAAATGGAGATAAGGTAGGCTTCGGTCTCCGCACAGTTCACGAGCGCATGCAGCTCCTCTACGGAGAAGAATACGGCTTATCTATCTCCAGCACCGAAGGTGTGGGCACCACCATCACCGCCGTAATTCCCAAAATAGAACAAAGCCTTCCCCTTGAGGGTAGAGACAATGCTTTAGCGTTGTCTGCCACCCCGGCGAGGGGGAAGGTGTCAGCAAAGCTGACGGATGAGGTGTTAAAACAATGAAAAAGATACTAATTTTTATATTATCAGTTCTCATGGTAGCCTCTTTAATCTCCTGTGGCAGTGTCTCAAAACACTACGATCTAGACGATGAGGACTCGGACCTTGTTGTAGTAGGCTTTTCTCAGCCAGGTGCTGAGTCAGCCTGGAGAGTTGCTCTGACTGATTCCGTAAAGGACAATTTCAAAGAGGAAAAGGGCTATAAGCTGATTTATAAGGATGCCCAGTCAAAACAGGATAACCAAATCCGAGACATAAGAACCTTCATTCAGCAGGGAGTAGATTATATTGTAATCAGTCCCATTGTGGAGACAGGCTGGGACACAGTGCTTTCTGAGGCAAAGGCTGCGGGTATTCCTGTGATTATTTGCGATAGAAATGTGGTAGTTTCCAACGAATCCTTGTACACAGCCTTTGTAGGCTCCGACTTTAAGGCAGAGGGGGAAAGTGCTATCGCTGCAATGGAGAGGCTTTTAGCCAATCCAGAGACAGGCGAAGAACAGCCGGTGAATATCGTTCATATCCAGGGTACACTAGGCTCCTCAGCCCAGATAGGCCGTACCAACGCCCTGGAGCATGGCTTGGAGGACCACAAAAACTGGCAGGTGGTATATGAGGATTGTGGTGAGTTCACTAAAGCTAAAGCCAGAGAAATCATGGCTGCTGCATTGGAAGAGGTAGGAGCAGAGAATATTGACCTGGTATACTGTGAAAATGATGAGGAAGCCTTTGGTGCCATGGCCGCTATGAATGAGGCGGGGGTATCATATGGAAATGATTCAGATATCAAGGTGGTTTCCTTTGACGCTGTTAATACCGCACTGATAATGTGCATGAATGGTCAGATAAGCGTTGAGGTGGAATGTAATCCGCTTCAGGGCCCTTACATTTATAACCTTATAAGCCATTTAGAAAAAGGTGAGATAGTTCCGAAGATTACTTATGTTAAGGAACAAAGCTACACTCCGGAAATACTCACCACAGATTTCATTGAAACAAGAAGATATTAATTTATTTATAAGGAATGGTGATAGATTTGCTATTGCCATTCTTTTTTAATGAGATAAAAGCCTTTGCTATTTCTTTTCCAAAGGATTTTGTAAGCTCCAGGTTACTTCTTTCCACAGAAAAAGACTCCTGAGAATACAGGCTCATATCGTCAATATATATCACATCTATATCTTTTTCTTTTATGGAAGCTTTAATAAAGGCATTTATTGTGTCGTCGCTTCGACTACTCATTCCCGGATAGTCAAAGGAATTGCAAAACAAAAAGCAGGTATCAATAATAGGAAAATTCGCATCCCTCAGGGCATCTATAAATCCAGAGAAGGCATTTAATGATGCTATGTCATCCTGCAAAAAAATACCACCTAGATTTCTGTGACCACCATTGATGAAATGTCTGGCCATTTGATAACCTCTGGCGTAATTATCAGCACTTACGGTGGTAGGATTATAAAAGTTGCTAGGTGCAGAGTTAATAAACACCACAGGAGTTTGCCTCTTTAATAAAATCTGAAGCAGATCTTCATTGGTGGAGTTTAGGCTGGAATGGGTAGGCTGAATAATTAATCCACCATAGACATCATTAAGCATTTCTGAAAGATACTGTCTCTCTACGCTGAACTGCCCCATTGTCTCGAGAATTTCTACCTGAAATCCTTCTTTTAATAGTTGTGTCTCAATATCCTCAGTAAAGTTTTCATAGAAAAAACTTTTTATACCAGGAACAATTATCCTGATGATATTTTTTTTAGAAGAATCACTTTTGGCAATGACAGTGTTTCCACTTCCCCAATGCTTGGAAATAATCCCATTCTCTTCAAGGAGCTCAAGTGCCTGGCGGACAGTTGAACGGCTTACAGCATATTCCTCAGAAAGCTGTAGCTCTGTAGGAAGCTTTGCTCCCAGCGGATATTCCCCGGATAAAATTTTTTCATTAATCGATTCTTTAAGCCTTACGTATTTTGGAATCATAAAATATTTACCTTGCCTATAAGAGTTTCCACATATTTCTAAATAATTTTAACATAGTATATGATAAATTGGTATGAAAAATATCGAATAGAGAAACATACCAATTATAAATATTTGATATTTTTATAAAAAATATTTTAATCCTAGGAACGATAAATGTGAGAATAAAATAAAATTGGTATGTAAAATTATTGAATGGTAAAAATTGGTACTATCCTATTTTTAGAAACCCTATTAATTATTGTGAATTTATTGTGAGCATTATCCTAGAATGATAAATTATTCCCAGAAAAACAAAGGGCCAGGGCAACGTAGCGCTTGGCAGAGAATAGGAAGGAGAAAACCTTATGAAAAAGAAAATTGTAGCAGGAATGCTCACAGCACTTATGGCAGCTTCAATGGTAGCTTGTGGAAGCTCAGACACAGGTGCAACAACAGACACAGCAGCAGATACAACTGCTGAAACAACAGACGCAGCAGATGAGCCAGCTGCAGCAGCTGATGATGGAGAGAAGATCATCGTTGGTTTCGCTCAGGTTGGTCACGAGTCAGATTGGCGTACAGCTTCAACAAACTCAGTTCAGGAAGCTTTCTCAGAGGCTAATGGATATGACCTCGAGTTCGTTGATTGTGATAACGATTCTGCAAAGCAGATCGAAGCAGTTAGACAGTTCATCCAGGATGACGTTGACTACATCGTAATCGATCCAATCGTTTCAACAGGTTGGGATACAGTTCTTACAGAGTGCGAGGAAGCTGGTATTCCAGTAATTGTAATCGATAGAACAATC
>JAEEGL014552885.1_pt1 | contig 27029 bp, 29 predicted proteins | sample 9134231 | NCBI WGS metagenome assembly JAEEGL01 (sample SAMN16246548, study PRJNA631951) | gut metagenome | biome: gut microbiome; feature: rumen; material: fiber-attached | host: Bos | place: Iran: Karaj | collected 2018-10 | reverse complement strand
CATAAATACCAGTGAATGCAACTTTGGTAAGTGGTCCGATGTTCATACGAACAACGCCATCGATATCCTGTGAGAAAAACTTCTCGTGATATGCTAAGATGTCATTCTGTTTGAATGAATCATTAAGCTTTAATGCTGGTTTGAGTTTGTTATCGATATAGAAACCTGATCCGGAGTTAAATGATTCACGATGACCGATTTCGATTGCTCGTTTCTTTCCTGATTTGTATTGCACGATCATGTAGTCATCGTTCATATCAACAACTTTACCATCTTCTTCGGCTGTTACTGAGAATTCGTCTGTCATATATGATGGAACGATTTCATCAACGCCATTTGAGATAAGAACTGGTTGCGAACCAGCTGTTGGAACGATATGTCCAGTCTGTGATGTTGCAATTGCAGTACGAATTGCATCGTCACGTGAAACAGTTCCTGGAGTTAACAGTTCAGAGAATGAAGCTAACTCAAGATCATTATACTTTTCATCTGGTCCCTTTGATGATGTATAACCTCGACAGGATTCTACCTTTGGATCGGCAACTAACTGACGAGAGATACCAACGTTACCAGAGTTTGGTGATGACATTGCAACTTTACCGATCATCGAGTCTTCATAAGCTCGCTTATCGAGAGTAAATGCTCGATCATCGTTAACACCAGAGAATCCTTTCTTTGTAATAGTTTCTCTCATATGAAGTTCAACCATTGGGTTGAGTGCAGACATTGGTTCAACATTTGGAACATCTAACAGCTCATTGATTACTTCATTTGGATTGAATACAATCTTTGCATCACGACTCTTCGATCCAGTTGAGTTATTGTATTTCGAAATGGCAAAAGCCAAACGATAATGAATGATTGCCGGAATAATTTCCGATGATCTGATTCGATATAAGTTCGCAGCCATTTCAGATGTACAATTATTATCAGCCAACATGTTTGATGCATAAATAATCATTCCACAAATATCATTTGGAATATTATAATGTAATGCAACTTCCTTTGTGATTGGATCAACAAAGAATTGATAATAGGTAATGAATGTTGTCAACTGAGAATACTGTTTAAAGAACATCTGATTGAATATATCAACATAGATTGAGTTATGATCTGTGATTGGTGTTTCAAACTCACCGATTGTATGTGCTTTGGTTGGAATACGGAAGAATCCATTAAAGAGTAACTGGTTTTGTGTTGTCGATGGAATTGCTAAAGCCTTATCTTTAAATGGAATCATTATGTATCCAGGTTGTGAGAATTTCTTATCAACGATCTGTGCTTTTGAGTTTGATTTCTTTATTAAAGAAGACAAACCTTCCCATGCAGCAATCGCAACACCAGCTGGGATTGTACAACCGATGATGATCTGTGAATACATTGATAACTTACCTGGTTTTACTTTGTAATATGCATCGGCTAACTCTGGTGGAAGTGAATGAACCATTACATCAGTCAATGTCTGATTCTCTCGAGTTAAACCAGTATCCGTATTAACAACGATCGGAACTTTGTTAATCATACCACAACAGAATTCATTTGGCTGAACCTTTACGAATTCATATTTCTTTTGACAAACATCTCGGTTGAAACTTATCTCGAGATGTGTATCTGGATTTGTGAATGAGATCCAACGTTTCGCATATTCATCGTATTCGATTGTCGAAATATATTTCGAGTTGGTTGATACCGATGAACCTGGTTGAACATATTTGATTCTACCCTTTTCATCTGATGTCTTATTGATAACTGATACAAGCATTGAGATATCAACTAATGACTTTGTATCATATCTTTCGACTGTGATCTTCTGATAGTTTGTCGTAATGATTACCTTTTTCTTATTGATCTTAAGAATCGGGATTGGAAAATCTTGTTTACCGATGTTATACCAGATACCATTATTATAGAATCGACCATTGATTACCTTTGGAACTTTAATGTTGATTACCGATTGACGATCAGTATTCTTATTGCGTAATGTAACTCTCCAGTTATTCAATAATGAATTACATGTTGAGATATCTTGAACCTCAACATTAGTTACATAGAATCCATTTGGTAATGAAGAAAGGTTCATGAACACTGCAGCGATATCTCGATCCATGAGTTTGTCTTCATATTCCTTTGTGGCTCCGGCATAAACCGATCCTTTCTGAGCTCCTGGATTTGTTGTAGTGATTTTGTTTGGTGTAATTGGTTTTGGTAATGGAGCATCAACCTTTGAAGTTAATGTATCGAATGTTACATTATTCAATTTGATTTGTCCAACTTGTTTACGAATCTGAAGTTCTCTCGGTGATGTGATTGTTGCATCGATCGATTTCTCATCGACTGGTGCAGAATCTGCAGCAACATTCTTTGCAGCTTGTGCTAAGATCTGTGATTCGACCGGAGAGTTCTTCAAGTTAGCCGTTACAACATCAGAAAGCTGTTGCTGTTGCTCTGGAGATACATTATCTAATGCATCATCATCAATTCCCATTGCACGACGGTGAAGAATGGAATAAATCTGCATCATTTTGGAATTATACAATGATTTTGTTTCATCATGTACATTTTCCATCGGATTTATATTATTATCTTGCAATTCTTCGATCTGAGATGTAATTGAATTGATTTTTGATAACAATGACCGAGAAACATTACGATTTGATGCTTGCATGAGCTGAACTTCATCCGTTGAGTTATCAGAATCAATATTTTGATCTTCTTTTGAATGTAACTCTTCCTGATTTGTATTTGCCAACTCATTCTCTGCATCTTCGATTTCTTTTTCCGATACTTTCTCAGATTTTTTATCGGTCGGAGTATCAGTCTGTAATTCATCCTCTGGAATTGGTTCTTTGTCTGGAATTGAATCCAATTCACGTTTAAGATCATCCTTCGATGGTTCTTCGGTTGATGTTTCACGTTCTGGCGGTGCTTCTTTCTTACCGATTGCTTTTAACATCGTACGAAGTCTCTGAACATCTCTCTTTTCGAATGTATTCAGATCCATTTTGTAATCCACTTCAGGAGTTCTAAAGATAATTACAAATGGAAGTGGCTTGATCTTGTCTTCCGGATTATAAATGTATGCAGTTAATAAAGCATTTATTAAATCTGATTTATATGTTTCTGGATTTACTTCTGTAAAGATTGGATAACGTTGAGTATCGATAACGATCGTTCGATTACGTGAGAATTTAAAGTGATTAAATATCTTTAAGAACAGATCGAATATACCATTCTTAATCTTTTCTTTTGATAAGTAAACAAAGAATGATGATGCATACTTAACGAACTCCGACATTGCAACATAAACGTTATCGTTTATTGTTGATGGATATGGATAATTGATCGGCATGATCGGAGGAACCATTCTTTGATTATTTAAGTATTGAATCTTTCTCATATTATCGTTTTGAGTTTTAATAAAACGAAATGGTTTGATGTCAATCTTATCAATTACTTTATATGGAAATATAATCTTACGATAATCGATTTTAGGTTGTGGAAGCTGTTTGATCAATTCAATATCATATTCAAATGAATTTGATAACAGATAAACAGTATTATCCGATTTACCTGAAGGAAGTTTATATCTCATTCGACATGGAATGAAATTTCTTCCGTTCGATAATTCAATTGGCATATTTATCTCTCCTTTTATTTAAATATTTTGAATAACATCTCCGATAAATAAGAATGAAAATGGATGTTCATTCTTATATTACATAGATATGGGAGTTGATCAACATGAGAAACACATTGTATTGGACTTGTCCATATTGTGGCTCAAATCTTGATCCCGGGGAATCATGTGATTGTAGAAAAGAGGTTAAACCAGAAGATGATCACGATTCACCATCCGAACAAAAAGAAAGTTCGAAAAGTATCGAAGATACTTATCGAATTGTGTCGGGAGGTGAATAAGATTAATGGGATCTTGGGCAAGAGAAAACACGTTTGTCTGCCTGGATGATATTACACGTCGAAGAGAAGATCTGAATGTTGTAATATACAATCCAAGAATGATTACAGACATAACAGAACGCAAAAATCTGTTATTCAATGTAATTTCCGAAAGATGTGGGGTAAAATTAACCGATGAAGAACTAAATTCCTTATCGCGTTATGAAGTTTGCGAAACTTATAACTCATACTGTGGAAATTCAAATGATGAATCTAATATGTTAACTGGATTCATCAAAAAGTTACGCAAAATTGTGAACGACAGAAAATGATTGGAATGAGATCGGGGGCTCCGGCCCCCGATTAAGTTTCAATTTTTTTATCGCGTGGAGTATAGGTCGATTTTGTATGGAGTATATACTATTATAATAGTATATACACAATTGATGATGGATATACTATTATAATATGCATTAACATTGTTTTCAGCATATAAAAATTACACTCTCTAGCATATAAAAATAGAAGTCAATATGTATATTATTATAGTGAATAAATTAAAACATTTATTCACTTCATTCGTTTAATCGTTTTAATATATTAGGAGGAATTAGAAATGAAAACTATCATCAAGAACCTTGGAAACACAACAACATTTTCAGTAGCAAAGGAGATCGCAACAGATCTCCATTTCAGTATGACAAACTTAGTTTGCATGTACGGTATATTCACACTTGGTATAGTATCAATTATACCAGGTGCTGAAAAGATCACCAGCCCGGCTCAGAGAGCTATTGGAAACTTTGCATTCATGGTAGGCAAGAAGGAGGACTGATCAAATGAGAGAGTTAATCAGTACTATTCTGCACCCTACGGTGCAGGGTTTAGTTTTTGTGCCGATGATTATTCTGTATGAAATCTTAGCTGGGATCTTTGCTTGGGTTCCGGGTAAGTTCGGCGATTGGATATGGGATTTCTTAATAGACATCAAAGACGCAATGTCCTATGAGGTATACAAAGCCATTCGCGAAACCAAGTGCTTCTGGACCGGCGAATGGTTTGAAGATTTATTTAGATAAGGAGGGTTAATCATGGGCAAGATACTCGAAACGATTTTAAAGAACTACAATTGCAACGATTGCGATTCTGTTCCGACTATACTCGAACAGATTCACGAAATCCGCAAAGCTGAGGAGATCTCAGATGACGATGCTACACTTGTATCATTCATCGAAGATCTCTATCAGTACGGCTATGACGCTGGCTACTGGGCATAATACCTGCGAAGAATACGGACTTCATGTCCGTATTCTTTTTCTTCTGTGGGACCCCCTTCTAGCATACAAAAGATTTCCGATTATTTTGGAATTCCGTATATATATTATTAAAGTGATATAAGATAGATAATAACTTTATCCATCCTATATTGTATGCTACCTTTAATAGCATACTGCTACAACAGCGTGAATGCACCACGTAAAAAGGCTATCACAATAAACCCAATAAAATTATTTAATGTCTTTAAGGAGGACAATCACCATGATGAACTTTACAGAACTTTTAAACAACACAGCAGCCCTCAACACAGCAACAACAGCAGATCCAACAGTAGTAGCAACAAAGGTTCAGGCTGAACTCAGCAAGTTCGTAGCAGCTAACGGCAACTACGACAACATGAAGGCTGGCATCCTTGATGCTAACAAGAAGGCTAACAAGGCAGACCCATCTATCAAGCTCATGACTGATGCTGAAGCTGATGCTATCATGATCGGTATGGGAGTACAGAAGGTTGACCTTGTTGCTAAGGAAGCTGAAATCAGAAGCCGCATCCAGGCTGAAGAAGATGCAAAGGCAGAAACTAAATTCTACAACCTCGCTGAGAAGGCAGCAAGATTCGAAGCTAGCCTCAATGCAATAGCAAACCAGAACGCACCGGCTCCTGTGGAGAGTGACCTGGATAAATTAATCAAATTACAGGTGCTTCAGATGAGCAACAACCAGCCACAGCAGAATACCAGCAAGCTGGAAGAAGAATGCATTCAGAAGCTCACAGACGCACTCTGCGATGCAATCAAGACTGAAGCAACTCCAGCACCTGCACCAGCTCCAGCTCCTACATATTATAGACCTAGCAACAAAGAACAGTACGAGTCACACAAGGCTGTGACTCGCAGCAAGTCCGCAGAAAGAGGACAGTTATATGCCGACATGAAAGCCGGCCGAATCAGCCTCGGCCAGTATATGGCTGGCTGTGCAGCAACCTGGTCAGATGCTGCATCAGAACACGCTGATATTACAGCACGCAGAAGAGGCTACTACATCTGATAGCAGAGCTTAATACAGAAATAAAATAGAACGAAACAATGATTTGATTTGGAGGGGGTGGTCGGAGAACCCCCTCCTTTCTTTTTGTATTTCAGGAGGTAATTAACATGAAACATTTCTTTGATATATTTGGCAGGGAGTGTATCCGCACTCATAGAGGAGACATAATCCGTGACATGACGGACGAGGAATATATAGATGCAATTGTCAATAGTGAAGACCCTAGGTCAGGGGGAGAGGAATATCAATTCTTTCTAGAAAACAAATATACCGATCTATGCGCTCGATTAAACGAGTGCGTGACCGGTATATTCTAATCTGATATACTATTATAATATAATATAATATAATATAGAAGACCCTGGGGCTATATGCCCTGGGGTTTTCTTTTCACCCTTTTAGCATACAAAAATATTCATGCATTCCGTATATATATTATTAGTGTGATATAAAAATATTATATCCTTTATTACCCCAGGCATCAGGTAATAATGTCACTAATAATTCATAGATGTCAATTATGAAAGGATAATTAATTATGGAAAAGAACAATGCAATCACAATCAACAACAGCAACAACAGCACAGGTTCACTTCTCGCAGCAATCGCTCCAGCTCCTACAAAGAGACTCGAGGATGGTACAACAGCAGCAGAAGCAAGAGCTAACTTCTTCCAGGTATACCCAGAAGCAGCTAAGGCATACAAGGAAATCTGCGGGGATAACCCAGCAGTTACATTCGATCAGAAATGGCTTACCAATGAAGTAGGTAAGCGGATTGTAGGTTTCATAAACTTCGTTAAGTTTATGGAACTCGATGAGATCTTCCCTAACTGGGATGCGCTTGTAACAGCTGCATCAATCACAGATGGCGGTACAATCAACCGCGGTCTGGAAGAGATTGTAAGCTTCCTCGCACTGAGGGCATTCGCAATCAACAATTACAAGGATGATGCAATAGCAACAGCTCTGCAGTACAGAGAGATTGCTCAGTGGACCATCAGCAGAAACAATCTCGACACAGTACTCGATCCAGACTGTGGTACAATCAGATCAGCATGCGAATTCTGCGGTATAGATTTCAAGAGCATCGAAGATGCAGTTAAGACAGAGATCTCACTCAGAACATTCCTTGGCTAATATCAAACAATAACAATCAATCATAAACAACACTCCCGGGCAGGAGTATAAAAGGCCCACCCATAGGAGGGTTTTACCATGACACTTATCAGCTTACTTATGAACATCTTCAGAAACATAAACGACCGCGCATTCTGTCAGGATCTCGTAAAGGCAACAATTAAAGACTTAGCCAAGATCGAAGTTAAGTACGGAGAGAATGCCGTATCTAACTTAGACGAATCCCAGATCTTCCGGATCTATGGATATGACTTCAAAGAGACAGACGCAGTCCTCACAAAGTGGGGAGTATCAATCATCCCATACGGAGGTGGTTGGAAAGTCCAGGGCATGGCCCGCAACCTGTATAGCTGGATGCCTTTAGGATGCTGCATCGAAACATACTCATCCAGAGGAGATTGCTTAGCAGCAATCATGGACATCCTTGACCAGTCGAGACTTAAGCCAGTATTTGACGAGGAAGTCAATAATCTTTTAGACGGAGATCTGATCACAATGATCGGTCTCTTTCTCTAATATATTAAAGGAGGATATCATCATGAAAGAAAAAGAAACAAAGACAACACCAGAATCACAGACCATGACAAAGAAGCAGTCAGAGACATTAGTAGAGATCCTCGAGGTAGTAATACCACAGATCAAAAACACATATACATTTGAAGAACTAACCAAGAAGTTCTCATAACATAATATACCCGTCATCGGAGTGACGTTAAACATCCGGCTTCGTCCATATGTACGGTATAAACATATAACAAACTTTCGATTTATACACCCCCTAACACAGGGGGTTATTTTTTGTTCTTTTTATATTATATAAACTAACTATTTCATATCCATATATAAATGATCAAATATCCCATACCCCATACAAATATCATTCAGTATAATCAATCAATATATACCCATACCCTACCCTTACCCCTCAGCATACAAAAATAGTTATATCTATATTTATACCCATTCACAGTATGTATATTATTATTATGATATGAATGATTATTTACCCCGTCATCATATCAATCATTCCAGGGGGTATATTCAGAAAGGTAGGTAATATACATGTTCGCACTTTTATCATCACTCGATCTTTACATCCAGAGGAATTTCAACACAATCAAGAACGTTATCAATTCCATGATGGATATGGATGAAGCAAATGACACAGCAGCTATGCATTGTATAATGCAGGAGATATGCACACAGACTGGACTCTCCCTCACAACCATCACAGATGACAATAACAACCCATCAGGATACTGCTGGTCAGATGGGGACTTCGTATCAGAGTTATACAATACACCAGAAGAGGCTTATATAGCAATCACTTCTCGGTTGTTCTAATTAGCATTATAGCAGTAATCAAAGAAAAGGAGTAGGGGGCTACCATACCCCCTGCCCTTATAATAATTTTTTCTCCAGTGCAGGGTATACCCCCCCCCTCCCTTTCCCTTAGCATAGATAATATCCCCCAGTGGAATTCTGGTTTAATATAATTCAGGCTTATATCACAATACCCGTTCTAAGTATAGAATAATAATACCCGTTCTAAGTATAGAATAATAATACCCGTTCTAAGTATAGAATAATATAGAATAATAATACCCAGTGCCCCACATGTCCTAGTGTATTTAATTTTTCCCTAAAACATTCCCCTTGTATATGCCTATGCTATATAAGCACATGCCTCACATTCTCCATATGTGTATTATATACAATAATACCTAGAGCGTTTACGTCAGGGTCATGGTATTATACCCGATCGGGTATAGTAGTCTTTTTAGCATATAAAAGAAGATCTGTATATGTATATTATTAGAGTGAATATAATTAATATATTCTTAATCTATCCTGATAGCACTAGGGGTAGAGGATATTGATAGTGCATGTTTATATTCCTGAGGAGGAAACTACTATGACAAAGAATAATGAATTAGCACAGGCACAGGCATGGCTCCAGGCAAACGGATTCGGATGCAGCAAGGCACAGATGGCAGCAATGACAAAGACTCAGAAGCAGACAGAGACAGGAGTAGCTTCATACCAGACACAGGCCCGGCACGCCAAGGGCAACTTCATGGTTCACCCTAAGGCATAAGATAGCATACCCCTACACTAATGATGCTAGGTGTAGGGGTTCGCCATAGCATCAGCTCTGACATATCCATGTGGCCCCAGAGAGACAGGGGATGGATTCGGTAGGAGCTATGAAAGGATCCTGATGAGGGATATGATATGAATGCGCGAAGGAGGGGCCCGTAACCAACCGGGGAGTAGCGCTTATGACAAAAAAGAATCTGCGCGAAGGAGGGGCCCGTAACCAACCGGGGAGTAGCGCTTATGACAAAAAAGAATCTGAATTAGAATAATCTACTGCTTTGCGCTGGATTTATTCACTCAAGATTCTTTTTCTTCTGTTTTGTTTCTTTTTGTTTCTTTTTTGGGTTATTTTGCCTATATTAAGGAAAAAAGGGGAAATTCCCTATAATACCGGTTTTAGGTGGAAAATGAGGTGTTATCTATAAAATTTTTGGAGAAATTTTTGTAGGAGAATATATAAGGGAAAAAATTTCGAAAAAATGAATTTGAGTCTATTTAAGGAAAAAAGGCGAAATTCCCCTATATACCCCTTTCCTGGGATTTTTGAGGTGTTATGTCTAATTTTTCTGAAATTTTTTTATAAAATATTACCTTATGGAAAAATTTTTGAAAATCGATTTTGAGGTGTTACCTATAAAAAATTAGAGAAATTTTTAAGTATAATCTATATAAGGAAATTTTTTCCAAAAAATAAAAATCGATTTTAAAAATAAAAAAAGAAAGTGTTTTGAAAAATTTTTTTGAAAAAATTTTATAATAAAATCCCTATAGGAATTTTTTTTTTTGAATTCCATATGTATATAATATATATGAACTTAAAAAGAAAAGAAAAAGATTAATAAATGATATGGAATTGGATAACACTGGGGAAATGAAAATAAAATGAAAAAGGATGGTAATAGGATATGGCAAATGATACAAACAAAAATGAAGAGGATTTATTACAGAACGCAAAAGAAGAAAAAGACAATGGAGGAGAAGTTCGATATGTATTAAACATACTCGATCCGGAGAATCTGGGGAAGATGAATAAAAACCGGGTAATATATGATCCGGACAGTGTAAAGAAAGCCATTAGAGAATGGGCTAAAAAGAATAGTAAAGAGATATACACTATGGATGAGATCATTGAGAGAAGCCGAGAGATTGCAGAAGAAGAAATGATTGAGAAAGGTATATCAATTCAGATTGAGAATTGTATGGATGGTATGACGGATGAACAACGTGAAAAATTCATGGAACGATGGAAAGAATATGAACGGGTATTAAAAATACCTGGAATGATGTCAATGAAAAATAATAATGATGATGATGGAGGAAATGGTGAAATGGGAGCATTAAATAATTATGAGATGGAAGAACTCGAAGACAGAATGAATGAACTGAAACGAGTTAAAGATGAATATGACAAATGTGATTGGTTAATGGATTATGAAGAAAATGCTATTGGTGGTGGTGGTGGTGGTAAGAGTAGACTGGAAAAAGAATTAGGGATGTTTTTGGATCAATGGGAAATGTTCCGGGGATTAAAGAATGAAACTAAGAACAAGATCAAGGGATTGATTTATGATGTAATAAAAGAAACCCGTGATGATGATGGGAAGGTGTTGAAACGTTATCTGTATGGGTTTAATAAATCAAAAATGATGGATGCGAAACGAAATGATGATTAATGGTGAAGAATGGAAGGTTGCGGAATTACCCTCCTCAATGAAGAAATGGGTACGGGATAAATTCGAAGAAATGAAATCATCATATCATGTGGAAATGATGAAACGCCGTTGTATTGAAATACCACGGGAAACGACGGAACGAAAGGATGGAAAACATGGGTATATCGGAAAATAATCGTAAATGGTTGGAGGGTATTCGGATACATAAACCAACATTACATGAATTGATGGAACGTCAATTACGTGAAATGAATAATCAACATGAATTCATGAAAGAAAACGGTTTATCGCATATCGATTTGCAAAAATTATTGACATGCGGATGCCAACTCGTAACGATTGAACATGGTAAAATTACATTGGTTGATCCAAAACGTAAACCGGTTTCGGATGTGAAACAATACTTGATGCATATGGATCTTGGATATGAACCCGTAATCGACCCACGAACAATGTACGGTGATTATGAAGATGCTACGAATGAATTGGTAAATAAAGTTTTATCTCATAATGATCCGAATAATGTAAAATATTATAAACAAGATGGCGATGGTAATGTTACCGAACAAAAAACAATCAAAAATGAAACCGTGATTGATGATGGTAATGGAAATCCATTGTTTAAAGTAATCGATTATGAACGTGGGAATATACCCATCAAAGAAACATTACAAGAATGGATATCATATATCAACGCAAACAATACCAAAGTAAAATATGATCATTATAACGATGACGATGAAACTGGATATGTATTTCCGATTGTTTCGAAATGTGAAATTGTTGGTAATGGCGCGGATCCATTTGAAGCATGTGCGAAATCAATGTATGAACTGATCAAAGATAAGGATGTTGTCATTATCCAATCCATATTTGGATTTGGCGGTTCGGATGTGCCATTCTCATTATTCTTGAAGAATGATTTTGGATATATAACCGCAATCTGGTTGGATGCCGATTGGGAATATTATTCCATTAAACGGGATGATGATAAACACGTTTGGCGGCCATGTTGGGATTCATATTTCAATGATGCTCACAAACATAAAGATTATAATTTGAATGGCGGCGAACGGTTTTGTCGCATGATGGATCGGGTAATGTATGAAATTGCAAAAGAAAATGGTACTACCATGGACGATCCATCATTAACGCCGATCGATTTCTACCAATACTTGATGCGTACTGAACCATTCTGCGAATTCGAATGTACTTTGGATAATTTCGAAAACAAATTATGCGAATACTTGAAAACGGAATACATGTTCACATTGGAACAATGGTTGAAAGATAATCCGGATCGTACACCGGAAGATGCATTGGGCATGTATGAATTTGATGAACCCAACGAGGAGTATGATTGTTCATATTATGTAATATATGAACACACGTACAAATCAAAATAAAAAATACTTGTGTAATGACCCCACCATTCGGTGGGGTTACATTACATTTGTATTTTTTCTTCTTTTTTAATTATTCTTCATTAATCTTCATTATCTTCTTCATCTTCATCGTCATCATCTTCGAATTCATAATCGTCTTCATGGTAATGAACACCGAAGTTTTCTTCGGTATATTCTAAGAATTCCCAACCGAATCTGCCGTAAACTTTGCCGTCTTCATTTGGTGTTCTGATGAATGATTTGTGAATATATCCAAATCTTTACGATATCTTCAACTGATGCATTTGATAATATCTTAGCGGCATATTTTAATGAAGCATCATTGTTTGGTGTTGGATTATTATCATTATTCATAATTGAACTCCTCTACAATAAATACAATCCCCCGGATGTTACTCCGGGGAATCATATTAAATTAATTGATTAATGATTAATCGGCGGCGTCCTCATCATCGATTTTTTCGTTGTAATCATTGTCATCCACGATGTCGGTTGATTCTTCAACATCATTTTCGTTATCGATGTCTTCATCGTTTCCGCCGAATAATTCCTTATGTAATTCATCCATGGATTTCAATGGCTTGTATCCTACTGGATATGTTGGATCACTGAAACGTGCCGGTGCCGCATAATTTGCGGATAATGCGTTTGGATCAAATGTTGGTACTGGTTTGATCGGGTTGAAGATCGGATTCTTCATTCCATATACATTATCCGACCAAATGTCGATGAATGCATCCATCAGATCACCCGGAATTGCCCAACTCTTGCCATCGTATGGTACGTATACGAACTTGTCGCGGAATCTGCGATTGCTTGCACATTTTGCGGTGATCTTGATAATTGCCAATGATCCCGCAATCTGACGAATGTCATTTATCATCTGGGAATAATCGGCACGGCATGGTCCGACATGTTCTAAACCCATATCCAAATACATTGAACTGATTAACTTGTTAATGTCTAATGTATTTGGGTAATTTTTGCATCTGCATGCATCCTTTAATAAATGCATCGGGAATTCACTCTTATCACGCCATGGCTCCGGAACGATGCGCGCTGTTTTATTGGTTTCTTCGATCTTTGCGGCACGGTTTTCTGCATACTTGACAATCTGATTGTAAATGATATCATTGATTAATTCTTTTGCGGAATTGATATCTCTTTCAATACCATATACGCAGATCGGTGAACCGAATACGAATGAATTTCCGGTACTACTCCATGCATTAAAACCGGATGTGAAAGTAAAATCTGCCGGAATTACCATATAACGAACATCATCGTGTGGTCCGATCTTATCACCGTGAACAAATGTTGGGCCATTGATGTCCAAATAATCCAAACAATGTAAATATACCGATAAAATGTCGGCACAATTTTCATCATTTGCATTAATTGCCGTCTTTAATGAATCCTCCAAATCGGCAACTAAATCCTTGTCGATATTGAATGCCTGGTACATGTTTGGATCATTAAATATCTCCATCATGTTTTCAAATTCATAACGGTCGTAACCGTATCCGCCAGGATGGTCATCATTTGCATTCGCATTGAATGAAATATCCGTAACTTCAACGCGTGAATCACGGGCAATGTACGGGAAACCTGAACCTGCTTTTGTCTTTACGGAGATGAATACTTTCTGGTTTTTCATCATTTTGTCCTTGTTTTCGTTGTTTTCAAATGCTACCATGTTTTTATACCTTCTCTTTCATTTTATTTATTATGAATACTTTACCGCCGTGAGTGCATAATCACAATCAAAACGGCAATCTGTATCAACATAATCTGATATTACCATTGGACCCTCTAAATTGGCATCGAATACATATTCATCGGCAATTTTTGTGGCCTCTTCTTTGCTTTCTGCAATGATTAATACGCGGAAATTATCGTTTTCTGAATATCCCACGTATAATCCATTTATGTCCTTAATGTTCATTTATTACTTCTTCTTCCTTGGATCGATCTTGCATTTATCGATGCTATCGATAACTTCACGGGCATATTTTTCCAATTTTTCCGTATAATTGTTTATACGGTCCCACCATTCCGTGAGACGCTTTTCCATCGTTTTTGCATTTGTTAAATGCGTGAAATTTGCGTCATAATGGGCCACTTCTTCCATATACGAATCATAAATATCCTCGTATTTGGAATATGTACGCTTCCATTTGTCGTATGCTGTGATGAGTGGACGAATACCCGCTCTGTAATAATATGCGGATACCTCATGTTTGGATGCAACAATATCCAGATAATGATCATAACGCATTCTGGTATATGAATCACCCACTAAATATTCAAACACATTTGGATCCAAACATGTTAAATCCACATCCTTTAACTTTTCCGGTTTTTCAAACTTTTTCCACAACGGCATCGTCTTTTTCCTCCTTTAATTTTAACCCAAGAATCTCTAAATCGGATTTTATGAACTGAATTGATGATGGCCCAATATCATATAACTTCAATAATTCAGATTCCGAATATGATAATAGATCTTCATACAATACATCAACATCTTTAACATTCTTTGATGTTATATGTCTGGACCACTGTATTGGTGTCATCTTGTGGCATTTATCGCGCTGAATTATCTTTATTAACCTTTTTGGATACCCTGCATCCAGTAATGATGTTTCTTTAATATCCTTTATTACTTCATCGCGATCTTTGAACATTACAAGTTTTGACTCATTTAACCATTTGCGGGTGCTGACGATAATCTTGAACTGGTTGATTGCATTTTCCGCATCACGTACATTCCTAAATACGTATTTACGGGCGATTTCTTCAATCGGTATGCGGTTTATATAAAATGCTTTGGCTGCACTTAATATTTTACCACGAACCCATGGTATTTTATACCTTTCAAACATTTCCAACCAATCGCAATACAAATGACTGCCGGCTAACATTTTCTCATAATCATCTGGTAATTCCACATTGAATTTCATTTGTAATGTCGCAATTCTGTGGAATGTTTCGCATATGTTACTGATGCGATTGACATTTAACTTGTCTGAACATGCCCTCAATGGTCGTTCTTCATCATACCTTCGTCGTAATATTTCTTTGACTTCCGGTAATGGTAGATTGAACGGATTATGATATCCATATCTGATTAATGCCTGACCTTTATTTTCATCCGACCAGAACCATTTATACGCTTTCTGACGTTCTTTGAAATCTTCTTTTGTCATATTAAATCCCTTCATTTATAAATTCCGCGGGGGATAAAATCCCCCACGAAATAATGATTATTTCTTATTCAAAGCTGATGGCAATGAATTGTCGATCGTGAGCTTTGGTGGTTCAATAAACGGAGCGGCTTTCGAATTATTGAGTATCTTCAGCCAATGGATGATACCCAATCTGATGGCCTGACATGTATCAAGCTCTTCGATCTTGCTATTAAGCTCATTATCAGGATACAACACTTCGATATGCTGTTTGATGCTTTCCAGCATCTTGATTTCCTTGATGTCATCAACATACAATTCATTCAAGATACTACCCATAATCATGAGTATATCGATCGGATGTGTATCATTCTTGATGCACTGCTCGATGAAGTCACACAACTCTGCGATGATTTCCGGGGCAAATTCCTTGACTCCATCGAGCCAGAATATGAATTTCTGAATGTCTTCGCCGTAATTCTTTGCCTCTTCAATCTTAATACCCTCATTCTTGAGTGCTTTGTAAATGTTTTCCTTACTCTTCTTTTCCATTTTCCTTTTCCTCCGGTTTTTCTTCCTCTTGATCAATTATTTCGCCTAAAAGGTCGATATATTTGCCGACGTATGATACGTTTTTGCATGTATTGGAACGAATCAAGTCTAACCATATTGGCATGTATGCCAAAGATGTCGAGATTGTTTGATACTTTCCTCTGATCTTTGGAATTATAAACATTCTGAGTTTCACATCGCGTTCTTCGGTATTGATTATTATCGGTAAACAATCTGCATTAAATGCCGACTGAATGTGATTGAATATGGCTTGACCAAGCTCCCATACCTCAAGTAGACAACGCCATTCTTCCTCAGTTACTTCTATCGGGATTGATGATTTTCTGCGATTCTTTGGTATGAGTAAGCACCAATAGTATGCTCTGATTATATTTAATATTCCATCTAAACACACCAACGCATCCCTCAATAATTCTATTGCTGGCTTTTTCGGAGCCAAGATAAGATCATCGAGCTCATCTTCATATTCATACCCGTCATATAAATCTGCGATATTATTAGAATCCTTGTACTTTGTGTACTTATTTTCAAACGTTCTGAACGTTTTTGCGATTAATTTGGTTGGGCATGGAGCCTTATCCTCGAAAGTAAAGGAATCCAAAATCTTTTTTATTTTGCGCTCTTCCTTGTCCAGAACTGTGCTTAAAATAATCTGCTCGCCGGTCATTTTACTTTTCCTCCGTAAGTATTTTCTTTAAATCATTATATAAACAATCTAATCTGTGGAGTAAGTCATTGCCTTTTCCACCATAGATTCCAATGATATAGTTCCATAAAGCGGTTTCCTTCACATAATTAAACTCCGCCATTGTTGCACCTGGGTGCAACATATTGCCATTTTCATCAAAATGGAATGTTATTGTGTACCCACCTGTGGTGATTACATCATCTTGTATCAATATTTGATATCTTATTGCACCATTTAACCATGAATGAACATCAATATTGACCTTATACTTATTACTCGGACCATCTTTTTTGATCTTTTTGTAAGTATTTGCCATAGGTGCGTTCATTTTTGTCATATAAAGCTGGTCATTTATTGTATCATTTGTGCTGTAAGTCTCTGAAAATGATACAGAATCTGACGTTTTGCTTATACAAGACTGGACATCTGTGCAGAAAATACGCACTGCTTTATCCAATTTTGTGCGTAATTCCTTATATTTTTCCAAATTTTCATACTTTCTATCCTTAATAATCTCTACTTTTGGCTGATTATTGATAGATTTTGTTGCTTTTTCGGCCATATCCATCAACCATTTGGTCGTTTCTTCCTTCCATTTCTGGAAATTCTGGTTAGCTTCAGCCTTTTCATGCAGTTTTGACAGCTCTTCGAAATCATTTTTGATCTTCTGTATCTCATTTTGCTGCTCTTTTACGCTCTTTTTGAGTGCTTCGAGGTCCATTTTATCAAATATATCCTCTTTTTCTTCCATTTCATCATAATCTGATGATATAATAGTCTTTCGGTCAATCTCATCCTGTACATCTTCATTCAAAATGATCGTTTCAGATGAATTTACTCGTTTTAGTATTACTACCGTGACGATCTTAAGACCTTCATAAAACCGCTTCTGGTAAGCATACAAAATTAACGTTCTTGCAGCAAATTCGATCATTCCTTCATATAAATCCCATAAATCCGATTGGATTTGTACTTTATAACGATTCGCTACATTGAACATCGTTATATTTTCCAATATCCGTTCATCTTCGGTGATCTTAGAAGCGGCTATTTTCAGCCACGTCTTTTCCTGCATATGGTTTATAACTTCTATGCTATATGATATATGATTACCAAAAGCAATAGTGAGATCGTTACGAACATAAATTGATATATCCTTGAACCTGTCAGTTACTTTAAAACCAACATGATATTCGCTTATGACAAATCTTGGTTTACTTTCACGAATATCCGCAACACCTGGTATACGCTCTGGGTGTAATACCGCCTCAACTATTGCTTTTGCGTTGAACTTATTATCCATTTTCTTTTTCCTCCAACTCTGACAATATGTCGTCTATATGTAATTCCTTTGTCTGATCATTAACATGATCTGTTCTAAAGTCCAGATTCACATTTTCAAACAAAGATTTTATATAATAATGATTATTTGGAATCGCTGCATGTGATCCAAAATCATTATCTATATCATATATAATTACAATGGCTTCCGAGCTTCGTATAATACAACCATTGGTCATGATAACTTCGCCAGAACCCACTGTCTTTTCTCGTTTAATATTAACCATTGAGATGGCCAATATATTATCTTCTGACATATGGTATTTCTCGTATGTCCGGTCTTTCTCTAGTTTCCTGATTACTTCAATAATACTCATCTCAGTATCTCCTTTAACGCCACAACTTTATCCATATCATCAGCCATGCTCTTCCTCTGTTTAGCGATCAAAGCCATGATCTCGTCATATCTTTTTTCTCTGATATCTGACTGATCGATTTCTTCGATTTTGTTGTTGATAACACTTCTGATAGTTTCGATGATATTGATCATTTTATTCAGATTTCCTACGGTATACTTGTCGATCTCAATGAAGTTTCTATACCATCTTCTGAAATTTGAAGCTGGGTCAAACCTCTTATAGATTTCCAGTATAATTGAATCCAACAACCACAACATTTCTGAATTAGTTTTCTGAACAATTTTCATTTCTTCAAACTCAGCATTATCAATGTTTGTTAACATGTCCATCGCTACCTCTAAATTGAAGAACTTCTTCAGAATCATGTTATTATGAATATCATACATTATATGATGATACTTTAAGTAATCTATATCTGAATCAGAAGGTGCCTTAATATCAATTATCATAAATTTTTCTCCTTTTTCTGTAATCTTGACAGTGTGATATTGCTTAGTGTCGAAAACAGATAACAATTATTTGGTGATTTCAACACATGTTTCTTCACAAACATACCGTTCTTAATGCACAATGTGAGATGTGCTATATCATTGCTGATACTAGGCACTGTTGTACATGCTTTTGGAACTTCCGGTGGGTTTGTGATGATGTCTTTCATCTCGTCAAAATTGATGATGTCCATCAAAATCCATAATGGTTTTTCATCATTCTTGCGGATGATTTTGTACAGCACCGCTGACTTTGTCTGTGAGAGTATATCTCCTAAAACGCTCTCATCGGGCAAATGAAATTCCCGATAATAATCCATCGGTAATGGATCGCACATATCTACTGCGATATCAATTGTTTCCATACTGATTCCTCCTGAAATATATATTATATCCCATCCCCCATTACGGGGGATGGTTTAATATACTATAATATTATATTATTCTTCTTCTTTGTTTTCCTCTTCCTTTGGTTCTTCATTTGGTGGAATATTCACGCAAACGAATATCGGCACATTACATGCCGCCATAAGCTTTTCCAGATCTCTTTTACTGCAGACCCACTGCATACTTGAGATCGATACTTCTTTGACATCCTTACAGTTTTCAAATCCCGTAAAGACATCTGCTAATAATGCTTGGAATTCTTCTGCTGGAATTCTACGATCCATATTTTCAATAATGCAATATGTTTCATAACATTCCTCTTTGTTTTCTTCAAGTACCACTACTGAACAGCACAGCATCTTTTTACTTGAATCGATATAAGCTTCACTTAGATCACTTATATCTTTTTTCTTTAAAATATTATGTGATATCATTTTATTTTCCTCCTAAAAAGGGTCAATTTCTGGTGAATAATTTATGACATCCGGATTTCCGGATTATATTTTGGTCATCATTTAATGATTCTATTGCGTTTCTTGAACCACATGATTTGGGTATTACTAAACATGTGTCTGAATGGTTCATTGCTTGATTCATCAATGATCATTTCATAAATCTTCCCACAAATTTCAAGCTTTCTAGGAAGAGCTCGCCAATCATTGTCAAATCGTACTTCATGCCATTTCCAATCAGCACAATTGTCAACGTTGACAAATGGAACATATCTCATGTTTTTTACCTCCATATTTATTTTTATTTCCTTATTGCATATTAATAATATACATATGTATTTTCAAAAAATAATTATAATCGAAACCGATTCATAATATAATATGTGTATACACTATTATATTATAATACCCATCACTTAAGAAAGGAGATTATTATATGTCGGGATTAATATATGACGAACAAGCGTTGGTTCAAAATCAGATGTATAAGTATGACAAATATCTGCATACTCGTATAAATAAGTACACCGATGCACCTCGTACACTTGTAACTTATTACAATATTAATGATGAAAATACCACAACATCGTTGGGTATGAATACTCATTATCAGATACTTGGTATTGATTCACCATTAAGATATGATAAGATCGAAAATATGGTACTTATCGGGTTTAATCAAGCTACTCCGAGTGATAAACAGGTTTCTCAATCCACGGTTCGTAACTATGGTGTCGAAGGTATAGCATATGTTATACCAGGAACGATAATGCCAAAAGAGAATGATTTCTTTATTGTAAATCATCTCAATATGGAACATCTTTTCCGTGTAACCCAGGTTGGTCAGGATGGTTTGACAACAGATGGATCATATCAGATCAATTATTCATTATTCTCAACAAATCCACGCGAAATTCAGTTTATCGAAAAACAGACTGTTACTCGCAATATTATGGATTTACAAACGGTTGGTGGTTCTGACTTAACTCCGGTTATTGGTGTTGAAGATTATGAACATCGTTCTAGGCTCATCAAAATGGTCGATGACATGGTTGAGAATTATGTTGCTCGATTCTATGATAAACGCCATAATTGCTTCTTATTACATTTAAATGGCAGAACATTATTTGATCTCTGTGGACATTATTTCATGGCTCGTACTGGAATAATGATATCTGATAATCGAACACAAAATGTTGTTTTATCGGATAATAAAATAAACACATATGAGCTGGAATATCTATATCAGAAATCGCCATATAAATGGATAGAACGTGATGCTCCATTATCATATCTGGAGACATTTAAATATCATCTGGTATCTTCATTTGATTATCCAGATTCATCATTTGCAAAATATGGTGATGATGTTAAAATTATTTATCCACATGATCCATGGTGTGATATGGAATACTGTCATTGGTATTTTCCAATGAAAGTATATGAAATACTTGAATCAGATTGTGATTGCAGGTGCTGCTGCGAATGTGACTGTAAGAACTGTCAAAAGAAATATGCATGTCACCGCGATTGGAATCTGAAGCGTCGTGATTATGTATCATTAATCCATAATTATATTCATGGAAATATCAAATCAATTCATGATTTATCTCCATATATTGGGGATCAGTTGTTTGATATGTCTATGTCTGAACAGATGTTCTTATGGACACCAATGATCATATACATTATAAAACAAACATTAAAAATTAAATAATTAAGGAGGTTTTAATTATGAAAAACAACAACTGCTGCGGATGTTTTGATAATTATCCTTTTGAAGGTCATCAGTCGCATTATGGCACTCAGTGTACATTAAATGCATGCACAGAAGGACATTTCAAGCCATCTCGTCAGGTTCCAGTACCACCAAAAACACCGGTTGGTCCAATCAAAGAAAGAGCATTCCGTCTTATTGATGGATTTCCATATCTTGTAGATACAACACATTTCAAGTATGGTCCATTCGTTAAGGCTTCAGAACAGCTCGAAACAAGAATTGCTCAGAGACGTGATACAAATTGCATTCATATCGATGCGGTTCTTGATCTTACTAATTCTTCATCAACAAACCAGACATTGATGAACTATTTCACAACAATCATTGAACGTCAATACGAAACACTTCAGGGTGTTCTCCCAGTTCTTCAGGAAAGAATCCATTTCCGTGTATACTATTATATTACAGACAAAACGGGTCAGACACTTGTTGAAAACTATGCAACAGTATCTGGTACTGATGTATATGTCCACGGCACTGAGATTCCTGGATATTTTGTAGAATCATTCAAGAATATTCTTATCACAGAAATTCCTGATTTCGAATTCTATGGTGCAGGTGATTATACACTTACACTCACAAAGGTTGAAATCTTTGCAACTGGTGTAAATACACTTGATCACCTCACAGATCCAGCTCTCAATCCATTCTATGCATGGACAAATGACTATCAGTACATTGTTCTCAATAATGAAGAGATCAATTCTGTTGAACCTGATTTCTTATGCTTACCAATTGGCACAGTTCAGTTGAATAAGTCTTATATGTATCAGGCAGCTGTTACAACAAAACTCAAGATCTGCTTTACAGCATATATGAGTGATTTCATTTATGCTCGCAATATGTTCAATGTTTGGTCAGCTCTCAATGAGCCAACAAGAGAACTTCTTGCTCAGATTAAGACTGAACTTGCTACACTCTCAACCAAGTATGATGAACTCAAGGCAGTTTCAGATGCTCAGACTGTTAAGATCGCAACAATGGAAGGCGAAATCGCAGAACTCGAACAGAAGGTTGAAGTTGAAAAGGATGTTACTGAATACAACTTTGCTATACCAGTTCATTCAGGCGAATTCATGTTCATTGAATACGGTAGAATCTACCAGGCTACAGAAGATTATGTTACGCCTGAATATGACGGTACAAAGACGCCGGCTGAACTCTTCGCTGAAGATATCGCTGCTGGTAGACTTGTTGAAATCCGTCCATCTCAGCTTTATGTTGTCGATGGTGATAACCAGCCGGATCCTGAACCGACACCTGATCCAACTCCAGATCCAACGCCGGATCCTGATGATGGTAATACCGATCCAGACAATCCAAATCCATAAAAATTTATTATAGGGAGATGATATAAATGGCAATTGCAAATAATAAAGATTTAACGCATGTTGTGCGAACAACCCAGCAGTGGCAATCATCATATGACAAATATGAATGCATTCCAGAAGGTGTGTTATGTATCGAATTCACGACATCCGGTCAGGCTTTAGCTAAGATCGGTAATGGACGCGATATATTTTCAAAATTGCCATACATCGGTGGAACTGATCTGACTAATTACTATACAAAGAGTGAAACTGCAAAATGCGTTGAAGAAATTATCAAAGCAAATCGTTTCATTCGTATTAAAGGTATTTTACAAAATAAAGATCAGCTTCCATCTCATGCTGAATGTGGAGATCTTTACTTTGTCATTTCTCAAAATCAATCTTCCTCAAATAAATACGATGAATATGTTTATTCTCCAGGTAATACTTGGGAAAATCTTGGTAGTATTCCGATAGACATTGATCTATCGGAATATGCTAAGATTGTTTATGTTGATGAAAAAATTGATAAAGTAAATGAAAGAATCAATGATATCGAACAGCATGGAACACATACTCATGCAAATAAAGATATCCTTGATTTAATTACTGCTGCATTTACTGCAGAAGAGAAAGACAAATTATCCACATTATACAATTATGACGATACTGAGTTAAGAGAGCTTATTACACAAGCTTCGCATACTCATTCAAATAAAGATATCTTAGATGCGATAACTTCTCCATTTACTAAAGAAGATCGCGTTAAATTAGATAACTTAACACCATATGATGATTCTGTTTTAAAAGAGAAAATAACCGCTCTTGAACGTTTAGCTCATGAGCATTCAAATAAAAGAATATTAGATCGAACAACCGCATCATTTACAACGGAATATGAACGTAAGATGCGTTGGATTCGTATTTATACAGGATGCACCGGCATGGAAGAAGGCATCGCCGGCTTAGTACCGGCTGCCCAAGCTGGTGAAGAAGATTATGTTTTATCCGGTTCTGGTGAGTGGGTTCCACAAACCGGTGGAGGTGGAACATATGAATTACCAATCGCAACTACATCTACACTTGGCGGTATCAAAGTCGGAGATGGATTGGAAATCGATGCAAATGGTAAATTATCCGTTGTTGGTGGTGGAGGCGGTGGAGATTCCATTGCAGAAGGTGATGGTATCACAATAACAACTGATCCACAAACAGGTGTAAAAACAATCTCCGTCAATACCGGAGATCATTTGGAAGTTGATGAAAATACTGGTGAATTGAATGTAACCGGTGTTGATTATGAAGCCGGTCAAGGTATCCGCATTGGATCAAACTATAACTTCATCGAATACATCAAGAATTCTGGAAACTATGATCAGGTTATCTTAACAGATATTATTCCTCTCAGTACAGATAAGATTGAGCTTGATTTGAAGTTTGGTGTCAATGGTTCCACAGAAAACAAATCATTTTTCGGTGCTTATGAAACTGATCCTGTATCACATGATAGAATAGCACAATTAATGAGTGTATATGGATATGGGGGAATTGCTTTTTATAATAAATTCACATGGTACGAAGGTATCGATTGTTTTATTGAAAATGCAGCTGATGTAGCGGATTCTTCATCAAATCAAAGACACACACTTACAATTACACAGACTATTGGTTATTGGGGAAATCAATCCGTAAACTATGCATCTGAAATTGATCCATCATTCACTGAATTAAGCAGCATTGGTGTTGCTATTTTTGGTAGGGCAAATAATTTAGAAACAGTATATGAAGTTTTTAATAGTAAAGAGTTATCGGTATACGGTATTAGATTTTACAATTCATCAAATGTATTAATCCATGATCTCAGACCAGTCGAAAGAGTATCTGATAATGCTGCTGGATTGTATGATGTATTAACTAATAAATTTTATGGTAATGCAGGTAATGGTTCATTCGTTAAGGGACCTGTAATTACAACACCTGATAGACTCATATCTGCAAAGATTGGTAATGGTTTGCAATTTGATTCCAATGATGCTATCGAAGTAAATGTTGGTAATGGATTATCTATTAATCAAGATAATGAGTTAGAAGTTAATACAGGTGATGGATTGCAAATTAATCAAGATGGTGAACTCGAAATTGATCCATCTATAATTCCAGAAGTTATAGAATATGAAGCGGGTACTGCAATTTCAATTGAAGAGGTTGAGTATGGTGGTGTAACATTTGATGCTTGGGATAGCGGCACTGGATGGGAAAATGTATGTTATCAAAATTCAACTGGTAATAGCGTAGTTGCATATACTTCTGAAGCTCATTCACCAATATCCAACTCATATACATTACCTGCTGGAGCAACTCATATTCGTGCTATAGCATATGATCAAAATGATAATTTATTATGGACATCATTCTCATGGATTGATTCCAACGATTATCATTTTGCATCAACATCCCCAGATGAAGGTCATTACAGTGATTGGTTTGAAATTCCTACAGGAGCCGTTAAAGTAAACTTTGGTGTACGTCATTCAAAACTTGATACCACAACAGCAATGAATTTGAATGATATTAAATCGGTTAATATCACAATTCAAACACTCAGTGAAATTGAAGTTGATGCATGGAATGGTGGAACTGGTTGGTTAAACGGTGACTATGGTTCAGGAACATCTAATGATTTCTACACAAACTGGTATTATACATACCATTATAATTATCAACAATACATCGAAGTACCTGAAGGTGCTACTCATGTGATGGTTCAAGGTGTATCAAATGAAAATGATTCCCACTTCGAAGGTGGTGGATGTAATGTATTTGATTCAAATCATAATCATGTGTATTGGTGGGGTTGTGCATGGACATGGCATGAGATTTCATCAGATGTAAAATATGTTCAGCCAAATGTTAAATGGGATGATAATAATACACGTACTATATCGGGTTCAGATGTTAAATCAGTAACATTAGTATGGAAACTTCCAGCATTGGAAATCAATCAAGCTATCAATGTCAAATATGGTGATGGATTAACGGTAAATCAGAATAATGAATTGGAAGTTAATCTTGGATCCGGCTTACAATTTGATGCCAATGGAGCCATCGAAGTTACTGGTGGGGCTGGAGGAGATACTATTGCCGAAGGTGATGGTATTACAATTACTACAGATTCCCAGACTGGTATAAAAACCATTGGAATTAATGTTGGTGATGGTTTGGAAATCGATCCATTAACAAATGAATTGTTTGTGAATGGTCAACTTCCAGAGGGTACTATAATAAAGAAGCTGACATATGTTGGTGATGGTTCATATACTAACTCAAATATTCATTTTGATAAAAAGCCATTGGCTATATTGAGTTTGTATGGTTATGCCAGTCCAACCAATCTTAATATCTTTATCTCAGCCTCGCCAGCACCGATAGATTCACCATACTTACATGGTATATGGGGCGGTCAATCCGGTACAACTGGTTATGAAGGTACTGCATGTCGTGCAGAAATGTCATACAATGATTCAACAAATATATTGACATTATATCATCCATCAGATGAAGGTATTTCATTTAATATTTCAGGACAGACATACCAATTATATTATCTTACAAAGGGTCATACTGGTTCGGGTACTTCTGTCAATAATGAAGTTTCTGTTGTAAAAGCAGTAACTTATACTGGTACAGGTACTTCAACAAACACTATTCAATTTCCAGAAACACCAGACATGCTTTTAAGTATTGCGGGTGTCGGTGGAGATAATACATATGTAGCAACTACACCAACTCCGATGGATGCATCTAAATTAGATTTTGTAATATCCGATGGAAATAATAATAACGGTGTTGGTGGAGCATTAATGTCATTTGATGCTACTACAAATGTATTGACATTGACATCCAGTAGAGCTGTCTCATGGGCAT
>JAEEGL012676926.1_pt1 | contig 27031 bp, 29 predicted proteins | sample 9134231 | NCBI WGS metagenome assembly JAEEGL01 (sample SAMN16246548, study PRJNA631951) | gut metagenome | biome: gut microbiome; feature: rumen; material: fiber-attached | host: Bos | place: Iran: Karaj | collected 2018-10 | reverse complement strand
TGTTGATATTTCTGATAAACACGTTGAAATCCTTGCTAAGAGAATGATTAACAAAATTAAAATTGTTGATGGTGGAGATACAGAATTTGTTGAAGGCTTAACAGTATCATTAAGAGAATTTGCTGATGGTAATAAACCAGTAATTCTAAATGGTGGAGTTCCTGCAACAGGTAGACCAATAATGCTTGGTATTACAAAATCTGCTCTTGAAACTGATTCATTCTTATCAGCTGCATCATTCCAAGAAACTACAAGAGTTTTAACAGATGCTGCTATTAGAGGAAAAGTCGATTATCTACAAGGATTAAAAGAAAATGTTATCATTGGTAAGTTAATCCCTGCAGGTACTGGAGCTAGACAATATGCTGATATTGATCTACTTCTAGAAAAAGAATTCTTAGATGATGATCCTAGTGAAAAACTAGAAGAAAAATTAATGGGTGATGATTCTATTGCTGATGAAGAAGATGCAGTAGTTGATTCAATAGATACACCTCTTGAGGCGTAACTATCACACAAGTACTTACTATCCATATAGTAAGTACTTTTTTTATTATAAATATGTAAAGAAATAACAAAATAATAGTAAAGAACGATATCATTAACTTTAAAAAGAAATAAAAGTATGATATTCTTTAATAAATAAGAAGATAGAAAGAGGTTTTTGTATGGCTACAACTAAAAAGAAAACACCTGCAAAGAAATCTGCAAAGAAATCAAATAAAGTATTATTTAATGATTCACAAAAAAGTGGTTTTTGGGTAATATTTATTGTACTAATGGCTTTAATTGCAGCATTATTTTTCTATTGCACAATGTATACAGGTATTTAATAACAAGTTAATTATTTGCTTTTTATAATTAAATAAATTATTATTGAATAAATAATAATTTTTTTATTTATTTCAAGAAAAGGATATGAAATACATGGACAAGTTTAAAAAAATAAGAAATGCTAGTTTATTAGGCGTTATAGGTAATTTATTTTTATTAATTATTAAAATGATTGTAGCTGTTATGTTTGGTAGTAGTGCAATGCTTGCAGATTCTTTTAATAGTGCTGGCGATATTTTTTCATCAATAATGACATTTATTGGAAATAAAATATCAAGTAAACCAATTGATGAAGATCATGATTTGGGTCATGGTAAAGCTGAATACGTTTTTTCGCTTATAATTAGTGTTATTATGATACTATTTGGTTTTATGTTAATTAAAGACACAATATTAAATATTATTGATAAAAATAATTTAGTATTTTCTAAATGGCTAATCATAGTTTGTATAATTACAATTATTACTAAGTTCTTACTATTTTTATACACTAATTATTTATCAAAGAAATTTCATAACATTTTAATTAAAGCTAATTCAAAAGATCATTTAAATGATGTTTTTGTTACTTTAACAAATATGATAGCTATATTACTTTCAACAATAAATATTAAATATATTGATCAAATAGCTGGAATCATTATATCTTTATGGATAATATATGCTTATTTTAAAATACTAATTGAAAGCTATCATGTTTTAATGGATAGATCTATTTCTTTAGAACAAAAAGAAGAAGTAATAAAAATAATAAATAAATATCCAGAAATAGTAAAGTATAACCATTTTAATGCAACACCTATTGGATATGAATATCAAATATCAATATCAATATTTGTAGATGGAAATCTTTCTACTTTTAAATCACACGAAATAGCTGATAATTTAGAAAAAGATATTGTAAATAACATTGATAATATATACCTTGCTGTAATTCATGTTAATCCTATAAAAAAAGAAAATAAATAATCGAAATTTTAGTAAATTTTGATATAATACATAAGAAGGTGATTTATATGACTATTGAAGAAAATATGAAAAAACATAACTTAAATTTATCTCAGTATGCAACTAAAGATGAAGATGTTGAATTTCTAAGTGATAAGAATAATCTTGATATTAGAACACCATTTTTTAGAGATATAGATCGCATTTTATATTCACTATCTTATACAAGATATATGGATAAAACTCAAGTATTTTCATTTAATGAAAATGATCATATATGTAAAAGAATGATTCATGTTCAGTTTGTTAGTAAAATAGCTAGAACAATAGGTAGAGCACTCGGATTAAATGAAGATTTGATTGAAGCTGCTGCTCTAGGACATGATTTGGGTCACGTTCCATTTGGTCACCTTGGTGAACATATATTAAATGATATCAGTTTAAGACATAATGAAGGATATTTTAACCATAATATTCAAAGTGTAAGAACTCTTATGTTTATTGAAAATAAAGGATTAGGTAAAAATATATCTGTACAAGTTTTGGATGCTATTATGTGTCATAATGGTGAACTTGCTATGGATAAATATGAACCAAGAAAGAAAACAAAAGAAGAGTTTTTAGAAGAATATTATGATAGTTATCATAAAGATGTAAAACTTATTCCAATGACACTAGAAGGATGTGTTGTAAGAATAAGTGATTTAATAGCTTATATAGGAAGAGATATTGAAGATGCCCTAAGACTTGGAATTATTAAAATCGAGGATATACCAAGTCATATTACAAGCGCACTTGGAAAAAGTAATAGTGAAATAGTAAATACTATTATTTTAGATATAATAAACAATAGTTTTGATAAAAATTATATAAAAATTAGTGATAATATTTATAAAGCTATTGTTGATTTAAAAGATTTTAACTATAAAAATATTTATGCTAAAGCTAATTCAAGTGATGATATTAAAAGATATGAAAAAATGTTTAATGAATTATTTGATAAATTTTTAATAGATTTAGAAATAGGTAACCATAGCTCAACGATATACAAAAACTATATAAATTACATGGATGAAGAATATAAGAAAAATACTGATGCAAGAATAGTTATTGATTATATTGCTGGTATGACTGATGATTACTTTGTAAAGGAATATAATAATAATTGTAAAAAATAAAAATAGATAGGAGAAGAAAAATGAAGTGTATAAAAGTAAACAAAAAGAATTACAATTTACATGTCATAAATGTTGATACATTTCGTAGTTGTAATTTTCAACTATCTTTTAAATGTCCTTTTGATTCAAAGAAAAGCATTGCTTATGCAATGCTTTCAGATATATTAACTGATCAATCAGTTAATTATCCAACGAGTAAATATATAACAAGACATATGCAGGAGTCATATATTTTAAACTTTTTTGGATCTTTTAGTAGAACCGGGAAATCTATTTGTACAAATATTAACTGCGAATATATTGATCCTAAATATATAGATGAAAAAAACTATTTAGATGAAACATATAAATTTATTTTTGATGTTATATCAAACCCATTAATTATAAATAATGGATTCGAAGAAAAAAATTTTAATATAGTAAAAAACCGCTATATTAAAGAGTTAAAAGAACTTGAAGGAAATAATAAATTTTTAAGTATAAATAATGCTTTAAAATATTTTACAAAAGATGAAATAATAAGTTTTCATCCTCATGATATGTTATCATTTGTTGAAAACATAACAAGTAAGGATTTATATGATTATTATTTAGATATGATCCAAAATACTTCTATAGATATTTTTATAATAGGATCAACACCTAAAGAAAAAATAGAAAAACTAATTGAGAAATACTATCCATTTAAAAATAATGAATATCAAAAATATAATGATTTAGTTTATGCTAAAAACAAAATTATACCTAAAAAAGTATTTTGTAAATCACATTATAAACAAAGCTGCTTAGTTATGATTTACAACGTTAATTATCTTTCAACTTATGAAAGAGAATTTGTAATGCCATTTTATTTAAATATTTTAAATGGCAGTGGTTTAACTTCAAAATTATATCAAAACTTAAGGGAAAAAAATTCTCTTTGTTACAACGTTAATACTACATACCATGATAGATGTAATTATATGACAGTTGTAAGTACAATAAATGTAGGTAAAGAAAATAAAGCAATTAGATTAGTTAAAAAGTCTGTTAATGCAATGAAAAATAATATATCTGATAAAGAATTTATAAACGCATATTATGGCTATCAAAGTTCTTTAAAGGGTTCGCTCGATAGTTTATCTGCAATCTTAAGAATATATTTAAATAAGTATTATGCTGATTTTAGTTCTTATGAAGAAAAACTTAATACATTTAAAAAAGTAAAATTAAAAGAAGTATATGAACTATCGAAAAAGATTAGGTTAAACACAATATACGTATTAAAGGGGGATATAAATGAAAGAAATCAAGATTAGTGAATCAAATGAAGTGTTATATACATTTAATACTTCAACAAATCTTCCTGTTTATATGTGGGTTAACGATAAAAAGAAAAATACCTATATGGGGCTTGGTGTAAAATACGGTTCAGCTGGTACAAATTTTAAATGTAATGGTATTAAGTATAGTGTACCAACTGGTATAGCACATTATCTTGAACATATTAAGTTTTATTTAAATGATTGTGATGCATCTGAATTATTTACTGATTTAGGTTGTGATTCTAATGCTTATACTTCATTTAAAGAAACTGTATTTGAGGTTTATGCAAATGATAATATTTATGATGCAGCAAAGTTATTATTAGATTTTGTATATAATGATTATTTCTCAAAACAAATTGTTGAAAATGAAAGAGGAGTAATTATTGAAGAAGCAAATTCAGGAAAGGACAATCCTGAATATGAGTTTCATATTAATTTTTTAAAAAATTACTTTTTAAAAAGTAATTTTAAAAACTCAGTTATAGGTACAGAAAAAGATATTAGTGAAATATCACTAGAAGACATAAAACTAGTATATGATTTTTTCTATCGACCTGAAAATATGTTTCTTGTAATAACAGGAAATTTTGACCCCAAAAAAATGGAAGAAGAAATCCTTAAAAACGAATCAAAAAGAATTATAAAAGCTGTTGGAGATATCGAAGTAATTGATGAAATTGAAACTGATGAATTAAAAACAAACTCGTTTGAAGTAAAGTCTTTAAATTGTAAAAATACTAAAGCAAAATTAACTATTAAAACATCTTTAAAAACATTTAAAGGTTATAAAAAAGAAGAAGTACTTGTTGCTTTAAGAGCATTATGTTCAGCAAAATATGGTTCATCTAGTGATTTTTATGAATCACTAATGCAGAGCAACTTAGTAACAGATTTTTATACATATGTTTCATATGATGCAGGTGTTGTTAGTATTGAGTTTAATTATTGCAGTCAAAAAGACAAAAAAGTTAAAGAACTTATACTTGAAAGTCTTAAATCTCTTATGATCGACAATGAAGAATTAAATCGGTTCAAGAAATATGCAAATTCTAGATATATAATGAAGTTTGATAATATTTATGGTGTTGCTGCTTCGATTATTTATAATTTGGTGGAAAATGATACACCACAGTTTTCTGAAATGTCATTTATTAATTCATTAACTACTAAAAAAGTTAATGATATTTACAGAAAAGTAAAAATTAACAATTACTTATATGGTTTATTAAAACCTAAAAATAAGTAAAAAAAAGATGCATAATTTTATGCATCTTTTTTAATCTATTATCTGTTGTAGAATTCAACGATAAGAGCTTCATTGATTTCAGAATTAAGTTCTGATCTATCAGGATATCTTACATAAGTTCCAGACATTTTCTTTTCATCAAATTCAACAAAAGCAGGTTTATTAGCATTTGCTTCTAAAGCAGCTTTAATTGCAGGATGTTCTAAAGAGTTTTCTTTAACACTTACAGTATCTCCAGGTTTAACTTGATATGAAGGAATGTCAACTTTGATTCCATTTACTAAGATATGTCCATGATTAACAACTTGACGAGCAGCACGACGTGTTGTAGCAAGCCCCATACGATAAACAATATTATCTAAACGACTTTCTAGTAAACGAAGTAGGTTTTCACCAGCAATACCACTCATCTTTTGAGCTTTTTCAAAAGTTCTTCTGAATTGTTTTTCATTTAAACCATACATTAATCTAACTTTTTGTTTTTCTTGAAGCTGAATACCGTATTCAGAAAGTTTACGACGTCTATCAGTTCCATGTTGTCCAGGTGCGTATGGTCTTTTAGCTGTTTCTTTACCATTTTCTAAAAGTGAAAAACTTAAATGACGAGCTTTTTTATAAGCAGGTCCAGTATATCTTGCCATATTAATAATATCTCCTTTCATTATATTTGCACATAACTTAAGGGTTTGTTAAAGCTTTAAAATAGGGAGTTTATTTTTAACTGTTCCTTAGGGCAGCCCTAATTACTAAGTTACCATAAATATGGATATAAACACATTACTTTAAAGGCTATAACGCTGCCAAATGTAATTGCATTAATATTATACAATATATTTAGTAAAAGTCAAATAAATACCAATATTTAAGACGTTTTTTATCCTCGATTTTATATTAAAAAAATTTATTAAATTATGGAATAATATTTATTAATATGTTAAAATGGTATAGAAGGTAAGGGATTATAAATGGGAAAGAGTGCAACAGTTTTAATAGTTAGTTCATATATAATTGTTGGTTTAATCATTATAATCGCAGTTTTAGTACTAATTAATCGTTCTAAAAAGAAGAAATACAATAGTGAACTTACAGATCTTGAAAGAGAAAAGAACTTAATTATTTCAGCTCAAATTCTTGCTGAATTAAATAAAGTAGAAGGTTTAATAAATAACGACACATTAAGAGAAAAATTTAATAACTGGCAAGAAAGATTTAATAAAATTAAAAATCATGATTTACCTAAAGTTACTGATACACTAATAAAACTTGAAGAACACTTTGCTAAAAAAGAATATGATAAATTAAAAGATGGTATTACTAATGCTGAACTTGAAATTACATATCTTAAAACTAAAACAAACTTCTTACTTGATGAAATAAAGGAAATTACATCAAGTGAAGAAAGAAATAGAGAAGCTATTATTAAATTAAAAACTGAATATCGAGAAATAAAGAATAAATATGATAATAATAAAACAGATTATGAAGTTGTTCAAAAACCATTAGAACTTCAATTTGAAAATGTTGATAAATTATTTCAAACTTTTGAACTTGCCATGGATCAAAATGCATATACCGAAGTTGGCAAAATAGTTAAAGCTATCGGAAGTACTGTTGGTAATTTAAAAGAAGTTATAGAAGAAGCCCCAGTAATAGTTATGCTTGGTAAAAATGCTATTCCTAAAAAGATTGAAGATATAGTTGAGATATCTGAAAAAATGACTAAAGAAGGATATAACATTGATTATCTAAATATTGATCATAATGTTACAGAAACAAATAAAAAAATATCTGATATTTTTCAAAGACTTAATGTTTTAAATATTGAAGATTCAGTCTTTGAATTAAAAACTATGCTTGATTATTTTGATTCTTTATATTTTGATTTTGATAAAGAAAAAACATCAAGAAGATTATTTGAAGGTTATATTAGATCAATCCTACTTAAATTAACTAAACTTGAAAAAATAAGTAATGATATATATAGAAAACTTGATGATATTAAATATAGTTATGATTTAGATGATGATGAAGTATCAATAATTGAAGGAATAAGAACTGAACTTATTGATATAAGAACTAGCTATGATAGAACCATTAGTATGCATAGAAATCATACATTTGCATTTTCAAGATTAAATAAAGAAATGGAAATTATAAATAACCGTTTATCTAAAACAGAAGAGAAACTAGAAATCACACTTAAAACTCTAAGTAGTTTAAAAGATGATGAACTAAGAGCAAGAGAGCAACTTGATGAAATTAAAGATATTTTAAATAAAGCTAAAAACAAATCAAGAAGTTACACGCTTCCAATTGTTCCTAAAAATTATTATGTTGAAATGTCAGAAGCTCAAATGTCTATTAATGAAATGATTAAAGAACTTGAAAAAAGACCTATTTCAATTAAAACACTAAATATGAGAGTTGATACAGCAAGAGACTTAGTTTTAAAAGTATATAATACTATTAATGAAACAGTTAAAACAGCCAAAATGGCAGAGCAAGCTATCGTTTATGGTAATAGATATAGACCAGTTAACAAAGATGTTGATTTTGGATTATCTAAAGCTGAAAGTTTGTTTGAAAAAGGCAACTTTAAATCAAGTTTAGAACAATCAATTATAGCTATAAACATTGTTGAACCTGGAATTCACGAAAGATTAATGAATGAGTATAATTAAGACATCATTTGATGTCTTTTTTATATTCATATAAAAATATTGCTTTTTTTGTCGAAAAGTAATAAAATATCGTGAATAAAAGAGGTGGTGTTTATGGCAAATATTAAAGCGCAAGATGTTGTTAATAAGATGCATGATTTTGTATTGAGCCCTGAACAACAAGAAGAACTTGAAACTTTGCTTAAACACCACTCTGGAACTAATAATAGTAAGAAAATGATTACTGATGCGTATAAATTTGCAATTATTGCGCATGAAGGTGTTTTTAGAGACAGTGGTGATCCATATATAGTTCATCCAGTAGGTGTCGCAAAAATATTAGATAATATAATGCATGCTGATTATGAAACTATATGTGCTGGTCTTTTACATGATACTATAGAAGATGTTAAATGGGTTAATAAGAAACTACTTGAGGATTTATTTACACCTACAATAGCACAAATAGTTGATGGCGTTACTAAAGTTTCAGCAGAACTTGAGGGAATATCAAAAGAAGAAGCAAGAGAATGGACAATAAATAAATTCCTAAGGGATGCAATGAAGGAACCAAGAAGTATTTGTGTAAAACTTGCAGATAGAGTTGATAATATTAAATCCATACATGGAATAAAAGATCCTAAAAGAAGAGTAAGAATAGCAAAAGAAACACTTACATACTATGTTCCTTTAGCAGGACTACTTAGTATGTATGAAGTAAAAGATTACCTTGAAGAAAGATGCTTTGAAATCATACAAGTTGATGGAAATTTGCATGACTTAGAAGAAATAAAAAAAGAAAAGAAAAGATTATATGATGATAATCCTGAAATAATGAACTTTGTTAACAAGGCAAGTCAAGTTGATTTGGAAACTAAGACTAATTTCTTTGTTGATGTACTAAAAACAGACCCTAAAATTAAGTTAGTAACAAGTAATATTTCAGCAAATGTTGATTATAAATTTAAAACATATCCACAAATAAAAGAAAAACTTGACCATTTAAAAAATACATTTGGTAATGGTCAAATATCACTTGAAGATGTTCATGATTTATTTAAGTTTAAAGTTAATTTAAGTAGCATTGAAGATTGCTATAGAGCAAAAAAAGCATTTGAGTCATTCATAGCTGAAGGTGATAGTGATTTATTTTTTGGAGAGCCATTTTATGTTAAAGACTATATTCAAAAACCTGCATTTAATGGATATCAAGCTATTCATGCTAGATACCTTGTTAAATCCATAAATTTAAAAATCCAAATAGAGTTTAGAACATTTGAGATGAAGAAAAGAGCTATGGATGGAATTGCATCATGTTGGAATTATGATTATATAGATGCAAAAAATGATATGCTTGAATATCTTAAAAAGAAACCATTTTATGAAGATTTAAAAGATTTGTGTAATATATATTATGAAAATATTTCAAAGAAAAATGCTAATAGATCACAGATTGAAAAAGAATTTCATCAAGGTTTATATGATTGGGTATATAAAAAGAGAATAAAAGTAAGGTTAAATGATGAAGAATATCAGGTACGAAGTGAATGTACATTAGCTGAATTTCTATTTAAAGTACATCCTGAGTTTATAGAAGACGGCTCTATTTTTGTAACTAATGGTGGAATTATACTAATTGATGAAAAATTATATGATGAAATAATCATAAAGAGAATAGCTCCACAAAAAGAGGAATCTTTTGAAAGAACATTAAAAAGAAGAGATATCTAATCTCTTCTTTTTTTAATTATTATTTTATAGTATAATTAAATATATAAATTAAGGATGTGATCTTTTATGATATATCTAGATTATAGTGCAACAACACCGGTATCTTTTGAAATTTTAGATACATTTAATAGAACAACAAAAGATTTTATAGGTAATCCTAACTCACTTCATAAATTAGGTGTTAAATCTCAAGAATTAATTACGTCTGCAACAAAACAAATTGCTGATATTTGTAATATTATGCCAAGAGAAATTACATATACCTATAGTGCAACTGAAGCTAATAACTTAGCTTTAATTGGTGTTATGATGGCAAATCATCATCAAGGTAAGCATTTAATCGTATCTAAACTTGAACATCCTAGTATTTATAAAATATGTGATTATTTAACAAGTGTTGGCTTTGAAGTAAGTTATGTTGATAATGACGAAGATGGTCTTATTAATTTTGATCATCTAAAAAAATTAGTCAGAGAAGACACAGTTTTAGTATCTGTTTGTGCTGTAAATAGTGAAACAGGAGTAAGGCAACCACTTAAAATGATTAGACAAATCATTAAAAAAGAGAATAATAATACCTTACTTCACTCAGATTTTACTCAAGCAATAGGTAAAATACCGGTTAATTTTAATGATGTTGATTTAGCTTCTTTATCAGCTCATAAATTCTTTGCACCTAAAGGAATAGGAATGCTTTATCGAAATGAGAAAGTCAAAATTAAACCATTAATTTACGGCTCAAGTAAAAATGGAAGTGAACTTCATCCAGGTACACCATCTGTTGCTTTAATTGCATCATTTGCAAAAGCACTTCGTATAGCTTTAACTGATATAGAAAAAAGAGAAAGATTTGTAACAAGACTTAATGAAAAATTAGTAAAAGAATTTAGTGTTCATAAAGATATTCAAATTAATCAAACTAAATATTCTATTCCTCATATTTTAAATATCAGTTTAAATAATATAAAACCTGAAACATTTATTCATGCTTTAGAGGAAAAAGATATTTATGTTGGTACAAATACTGCATGTTCATCTGGTGATCTATCTACTGCAGTTATGGCAATATATAATGATAAAAAAAGAGCAACTTCTACAATTAGAATAAGTATTTCACATATAACAACAAGTGATGAAATTAATCAGTTTATAAATGTCTTTAATGAAGTGTATAATAACTTAAATAATTTAACATCAAAAGAGGTCTAATATGGAAAAATTAATAATTATTAAATATGGAGAATTAACAACAAAAAAAGATAATATTAATTATTTTATTAAAACTTTAAATGATAATGTTAAAAAAACATTATCATCTTTTGATGTTTCAATAAATTATGATAAAGGTAGAATGTATATTGAATGTAGTGAGGAATATTTTGATAATATTATAACTAAATTAAAGAAAATTTTTGGTATACATGAAATAATGATTGGTTATAAGTTTAATGAAAGAAATATTGATTCTATTGGAAATAACACAGTTAAATTATTAAAAGAAACTACTTTTGATACTTTTAAAGTTATAACTAAAAGAAGTGATAAAACTTATGAACTTGATAGTATGGAAATATCAAGAAAAATAGGTGGATACATTTTAAAAAATATTGATAATGTAAAAGTTGATGTTCATAAACCTGGAAAAGAAATTTTTATCGAACTTAGAAAAGATGCTGTATATATTTATTTTGAAAAAATAAAAGGTATAGGTGGATATCCTGTTGGAACGCTTGGTAAAGGTATTTTAATGCTTAGTGGTGGAATAGATTCCCCAGTTGCAGGTTTTCTAGCTATGAAAAGAGGAGTAAAAATTGAAGGTGTATACTTTGAAAGTCCTCCTCATACTAGTGAAAATGCTAAAAATAAAGTTATCGAACTTGCTAATATATTATCTGAGTATAATTCATCTATGAAACTTCATGTTATTAACTTTACTAAGATTCAAGAAGAAATATATAAAAATATTCCTCATGAATATTTAATAACTATTATGAGACGTATGATGTATAGAATTACTGAAATGATAGCAAGAAAAAATAATGCTCATGCAATTATTAATGGTGAATCAATTGGTCAAGTTGCAAGTCAAACTCTTACGAGTATGACTGTAATAAATGAAGTAATTAAAACTCCAGTTATAAGACCAGTTGCTTGTTTTGATAAACTTGAAATAATTGATATAGCTAAAAACATTGGTACATATGAAACAAGTATATTACCATATGAAGATTGCTGCACTATATTTGTTCCAGATCATCCAGTTATAAATCCAGAACATGATAAATGTGTTGAATATGAAAAATTAATCAATTATGAAGAACTTATTTATGAAGCAGTAAAGAATCATGAAATTATTAAAATAACTAACGAAAATAAATATCAAGATTTATTATAATTTATAAAAATTAGTGCATCATATAAATAGTGGTGATGCACATAAAGAAGAATATAACTTATATAAGTAATTTAAGTTTGGTAAAACCAAACTTAAATTTTTCATCTAATATTGATATATTACATCAAGATGATAGTTTTACTAAGGAAATAGTAGCTAATAATGATGTAAAACATAAGATTTTAAAAGGAAAAGGATAGTATTCTTTTCCTTTTTTATGTATAATTATACATGAGGTGTTTAATAAATGAAATTATTATGTGTAAATGCTGGTAGTTCATCACTTAAGTATCAACTATTTGAGATGCCAGAAGAAAAAGTTTTAATTAGTGGTTATATTGAAAAAATCGGACTTGAAGATAGTTTCTGGACTACTAAAGTAAATGGAGAAAAAATTAAAGGAGCTAAATATTTAAAAAATCATAGCGAAGCTGTTAAAGTAATGCTTGATGAATTAATTGATCATGAAGTAGTTAAATCACTTGATGAAATCAAAGGTGTAGGACATAGAGTGCTTCATGGTGGAGAAAAGTATAGTGATTCAGTACTTATTACAGATGAAGTAATAAATGATATTAAAGATTTAACTAAACTTGGACCACTTCATCATCCAGGAAATTTAGCTGGTATTGAGTCATTAAAAGAAGTACTTCCAAATGTACCAATGGTTGCTGTTTATGATACTGCATTCCATCAAACAATGCCTAAAGAAAACTTTATGTATCCAGTTCCATATGAATGGTATTTAAATTATGGAGTTAGAAAATATGGATTCCATGGAACTAGTCATAAATACATTACTACCGTAATGAAAGAAAAGTTAGGTAAAGAAGACGTTAATTTAATTATTTGTCATATTGGTTCAGGAGCTAGTATTTCTGCTGTTAAGGATGGCAAATGTTTTGATACAACAATGGGTATTACTCCGCTTGATGGACTTATGATGGGAACACGTTCTGGTTCTATTGATCCATCAATTTTAGAATATGTTTGTAAAGAATCAGGTAAATCAATTTCTGATGTTACTAATGAATTAAATAAGAAGAGTGGACTTTTAGGTATTTCTGGATTCTCTGATTCAAGAGATGTTGAAACAGCTGCAGCTGGTGGAGATGAAAGAGCTAAACTTGCACTTAGAATGTATAATGATAGAGTATCTAAATATATAGCAGATTACTATATTGAACTTGAAGGAAATGTAGATGCCATTATTTTCACTGCAGGTGTTGGTGAAAATGGTTCTGATGCAAGAAGTGAAATGATTAAAAAGCTTGCTCCTCTTGGAATCAAATTAGATGAAGAAATGAATAGTAAAGTAGCTTCATTTAAAGAAATTAGTGAAGGAGTAATTTCTTCAAAAGATTCAAAAATTCCTGTTTGGGTTGTTCCAACAAATGAAGAATTAATGATTATTAAAGATACATATAAATTTGTAAAATAAGAAGTAGAAGGGCGTGATTAGTATCACAAAGCCAGTTATTAATCAAATTTTTAAAAAAATTAGAAAGTATAACAATATTGTTATTGCAAGACATGTAAGTCCAGATCCTGATGCAATAGCATCACAGCTTGCTTTAAGAGATTCTATCCTTGCAACCTTTCCAAATAAAAAGGTATTAGCTGTAGGTGTTGGAGTTGCTAGATTTAAAGATTATGGTACTTTAGATAAACAAGATTATACTGACATAAAAGATGCTTTATTATTTACCTTAGATGTTCCAAATATGCATAGGGTAGATGGAATAGAAAATTTAAAGTATAAAGAAATAATTAGAATAGATCATCATCCTGATGAAGATATTCCTGCTAACATTAACTGGGGAGATATTATTTATTCTAGTACTTGTCAAATGGTATCAGAACTTATTATGGACTCTAAATTAGTACTAAATAAAAAAGTTGCTGCTAACTTATTTTTAGGTATGGTATCTGATAGTGATAGATTTTTACTTAAAAATACAACTGCAGATACTTTTGAAATTGCAGCAAGGTTAATAAGAGAAAGTGAACTAGATTTTCCACCTCTATATGATAAACTTTATATAAGACCTTTTAATGAAATTAAATTTCAAGCATATATTATCAATAATTTAACAATTATTGACAATGCCTTTGCTTACATAAAGATAAACGAAGATATATTAAAGGAATATAATGTTGATGCTGCTACAGTTACTAACATGATTAATAATTTTAATTTTGTAAATGACTATGTTGTGTGGTGCTTTGTTGTAAATGATAAAAGGAATGAACAAATAAAGGTTTCAATTAGAAGTAGAGGACCTATTATTAATACTATAGCAAGTAAATATAATGGTGGAGGCCATAAACTTGCTGCAGGTTGCCGCATTAAAACCGATGAAGAAGTGGATAAACTACTAGAAGAGCTAAAAGACGCCGCCGTTAGTTATATTTCGACAGAAAAGGTTAGTGAATAACTAATCTTTTTTTATTATAATAATTTAATTAATAAAGGAGAATTTATTATATGGAAACACCAAAAAGTTATGCTTTAAGATTGTTAAAAACAAAGAATTATTATATAAAAGAAATGTATGATAAATTAAATAATAAATATGATAAAAATACTACTAATAAGGTTATTAAGAATTTAATTAAAAATGATTATTTAAATGATAAAAAACTGGTATATTTGAAAATGAATTATTTAATTAATGAAAAGAAATACGGAAAGAATTATATTATAGATTATTTTACAAATAAAAATATTTCATATAATCTAATTACATATATCTTAGATTATTTTAATAATACAATTTTTTTAAATAATAAGAGTGAAATTATAGACTTATTATTAAAAAAAGGAAAAGATAAAAAGTATATAAGTAGTTATTTAATTAGAAAAGGGTATGATATTGAATAAAAAAACCACTAATTGTTAGTGGTTTTAAATTATTTTTGTTGTGTATTTTGATTAAGTGCTGCATTCATATATTTAGAATATTGTGATTGAATATCATCATCAATGATATCAACACCATATTCTTTTCTAAAATATTGCATTGCTTTAACCATAATCTTGGCATCACTTGCCATAATATTTTTAGATAAAATAGTTCTAATAGAATCTTCTGCTTTTTCTAGTGAAGCTTTTTTCTTTTGATCAACTTTTAATATTACATGATATCCTAAATCAGTAGTAATTACTTCAGTTGAATATTCACCTTTTTTAAGTTTAATAGCTGCATTAACAAGTTCATCATAGTTACTTCCTAAAGAATTTATATTAATAAACCCTAAAGCTCCACCTGATTTCTTAGTTGAATCATCATCAGAATATTCTTTTGCTAAACTTGTAAATGTTTCATTTACATCTTTACCATCTTTTTTAGCTTTATTTAGTTTTTCAATAACTTCTTTAGCTTTATTTAATGCTTTTTCTTCAGCTTTAGAAATATCTTCAGTAGATGCTCCTGATTTAACATTTGGTGTAATTAAAATATGATTGATTGAAACATCACCTTGATATACATTTTCATAGTAATCTTTTAAGTCTTTTTCTGAAACAGTGGTTTTAGCGTATTTTTCAGCAGCTCTATTTTGTAGATAATTTAAATAAATATAGTTTTTATAAGCTTCTACAGTAGAGTAGTTAGTATAATACTGAATAGCTTTTAGTAACTCTTCATCACTACCATATGTTTCTTTCATAGATTTAATAGTGTTATCAGCATACTTTTCAGCATCTTTAAGTTCTTTTTTAAATTCTTTCTCTAAAATCTTTTTATCAATAATGTTAATAGTAGCCTCCAAAGCAAAATCCTTCTTTAATGTACTATATAGTTCTTCAGCACTAATTTTATCCCCATTTTTAAACGTAATTACAACTTCTTCACCATTTTTAAGTTTAGGTATTTTTCCACAACCACAAATTAAAAATAGAGAAAGTGTAATTAAAAATAATTTCTTTTTCATTATACCCTCCAATAACAATTATTATAGCAATATCAAAATTCAAATTCAAGTTTAGTTTTAAATTTGATACATAATATAGTACTCACATATTTTGAAAGTTTGTATAAAATATTAATGAAAAGACAAATAAAGGAGGAATGAATATGAACGGTAATTTCGGATGCGGCGGAGGTCTTGGTGCAGCTATCATTTTAGTGCTATTTATTCTATTAATAATCATATTAGGAGCAGCTATTTAGTCTTTTTAAATAAGGAGGTCCCTTTTTATGGGAACAAATAACAAAGAATGTTGTGGAGGAAAACCATCATTAAATAAGTGCACTAATCCTGTTTTTGTAGTTTTAATATTATTTATTCTTATGGCTATTATTATTGGTGGTAGATTCTACTAAAAAAACACTGAAGTTTTTAACCTTCAGTGTTTTCTATTTGACTAAATAGTGGTTCAATTTTATATTCATCATTTCCACCAGTTACGATATTCTTAAACTTTTCATAGTTACTTTCATAGTTTGTTAAATATTTTGCTATTTCAGAATTTGTAAATGGAATTATTATGTGACCAGAATAAGATGGAACGTGCCTCCATGTAAATATCAAAGCACCACCAACATCACTTATTTCTATTTTTGACTCACCGTTTTCTACAGTCTTAGTGATATTTAAAGTTCCTAGTAAACCAACACGTTTATAGTCTTCAATTTGATTAGATAAATAATTACCTAATGAATAGTAAATAACAGTATTACCAATTTTTTCTATTGGTTGAACAACATGTGGATGTGCACCTATAACAATATCTACACCTAAATCAGCAAGAAATTGTGCTTTTGTTCTTTCAGATTGTGTAGGAACATGTGTATATTCTTCACCCCAGTGCATTGCTACAATTAAAACATCAACTTTATCTCTTAAATATTCTACATCTGCTTTAACTTTTTCATCATTCCATACATTTACTAAATATGGTTTATCGGATGGTAGTGGAAGACCATTAGTGTGCTCTGTATAAGATAGCATTGCGTAAGTTATATTGTTTTTTTCTTTTATTATATAATTAGTTCTTGTTTCTTCACTATCAGCTTGTCCATTCCACATAACATCAGTGTTCTTCCAGTAATTAACAGAATTTAATACACCTTGAACTCCTTGGTCCATTGAGTGATTATTTGCAAGTGATACCATATTAAAACCAATATCTCTCATTGTATCAGCGAATGCTGAGGGAGTATTAAATCTTGGATAGCCAGAGTAACCTCGATCATCACCGCCAATAATGGTTTCTTGATTGTAATATCTTAGATCAAATTGTTTTATATAATCAGCAACATATTTTTGTTGCTTATAAAAATCAAATGTTCCATCACTTTTTTGAGCATCTCTAAATACATTACTATGTATTAAAGCATCTCCGCCCATAACCATTGATAATTTATATACTTTTTTAGTTTCTTTTACTTCTTTAGGTTTTGCATTATTGTTAGTATTATTCGTATTGGATATATTTGTATTAGTTTCTTTATTAAATACTTTAAAATAAAGTAAACCAGATAACGAACCAACAACAACTAAAAATATCAATGCTTTAACCCAAGTTTTAATTTTAGTTTTATGTCTTGCCATACTAACTCTCCATTATATTTTTATAAACTTCATCAACAGAATATTCCAACTTTTTATTAAATCCTGGAATGATATGTTTGTGATAGTGTTTTACAGCTTGAGCATCCATATAGTTTACAACAAAAGTAACAGAATTTTTGTGAAGTATATTTTCAAGTTTATCACTTAATACTTTTGTTACTTGATTAATATGAATTAATAAATCATCAGGAATCTCTTTATAATCTTCATAATGTTTTTTAGGAATTATTAAAGTATGACCATCACCATGAGGATTAATGTCTAAAATTCCAATAACAAGTTCATCTTCATATATTTTCTTTGAAGGTATATCACCATTAACTATTTTACAAAATATACAGTCCATTTTTTTATCTCCTATCATATAAACATATTATAACAAATTAATATTTGAATGGGTACTTTTTTATAGGTATTAGCATAGATTATATTAAAAGGGGGCTTGAAAATTGGCAAGCTATAAAGAAATTGTTACTAAAACCGTAATTGGTAAAGCTAAAAAGACAAGTAAAAATGAGGTTTCATTAAAACCTGAAAATATGCCAAATACAGTTTTAGGGTGCTGGGTAATAAATCACTCATTTAGTGGTACAAATGAAAATGGGTTAGTAAAATTAAATGGTTCATTTGATGTAAATGTTTGGTATTCATATGATTCTGATACTAAAACTGCTGTTAGTACTAAGAATTTTACTTATACAGATAAAATGAATATTCCAATTAAGAATAGTGGTATTTTAGATAAGAATTCTGAAATAATAGTAAGAAGTTTAAAACAACCAACTGTAAGTGATGTAAAAGTAGTTAATGGTGATGTAAAACTATTAGTTGAAAAAGAACTAGGTGTTGAGATAATTGGTGAAGCTAAAATTAAAGTATCTATAGAAGATGATGAAGATGATTACGAAGAATTAATTGATGATTCTGAAGTTGATAATATAATAAATGAAATCGATGAAGAATATTTAAAATAAGTGTTAACCAAAAAATGTTGACATGCATTAATTAATAAAGTAAAATATATAGCAGTTAAGGAGGATTATATCATGGCTGTTAAATTAAGATTAAAAAGAATGGGTTCTAAACAAAAACCTTTTTATCGTATTGTTGCTGCTGATTCAAGATTCCCAAGAGATGGACGTTTCATTGAAACAGTAGGAACTTATGATCCAATTAAAAAAGATGCTGATGTTACAATTGATGAAGAAAAGGCATTAAAATGGTTAAATAATGGTGCTCAACCAACTGATACTGTAAAAAGCATTTTATCTAAAAAAGGAATTATGGCAAAATACGCTGCACAAAAAAATAAAAAAGCAGGTAAATAATTATGGAAATTGTAGAGTTTACTGAAAATCTTGTAAAAAGCATTGTAAAAGAACCAGATATGGTAAAAGTTCAAAGCTTTGGTGGAGAAGAAGATTCACAAATTCTTGAAATCATCGTAGCTGATTCTGATAAAGGTGCTGTAATTGGTAAAAATGGACGTATGGCTAACTCTCTTAGAACAATCGTTCAAGCATATGCTTTTTTACACGATAATAAAAAAATCAAATTAAATATTGATTCATTTTAAAAAATGATTTTAAACAAATCATTTTTTTTATTTATTAAAATTAACGTTTATGTATGATATAATAATTAAGGTGGTATGAAATGAATAGAAAAGGGTTTACCTTAATTGAACTACTTGCAGTAATAATATTAATTTCTGTAATTACATTAATTACAATTCCATCAATCAAATATGCAAGTAGAAAAATTAATGAAAGAAATTATGAAACTAAACTAAAAATGATTAAAGCATCTGCTGAGGATTATGGTAACGATTATAAAGAAATTATTCAGTATAACTCTTCAGAAACTTATACTAATCCAAGTGATAGTATAGCATATCCATCAGTTACTGTAACTGTTTCTGATTTACTTGCAAATGGATATTTAGTAAAAGATGCTGATATTGCTCAAGATGATATTTTAGATCCACGCGATAAAACTAGTTTAAAATCAAATACTATTACTATATATATTAAAAATAACAGTGCATATGCTGTCTTAAATTTTAATTAAAGGACTGATTATATGAAACCAAAAGCTATATTTATGGGTACTCCAGAGTTTGCAGTTCCTATTTTAGAAGTTTTATTAAATGAAACCGATGTAAAGTTAGTTGTTACCCAGCCAGATAAACTTGTAGGAAGAAAACAAGAATTGAGTTATTCACCAATAAAAAAATTAGCTTTAGAAAATAATATTGATGTTTTTCAACCAGAAAAACTTAGAAATGATATTAAACCAATTATTGATATTGATGCTGACTTAATTGTTACATGTGCATATGGTCAGATACTTCCTTTAGAAGTATTAAATCACCCTAAAATAGCATCAATAAATGTTCATGCATCTCTTCTCCCTAAATTAAGAGGCGGAGCTCCAATTCATCATGCTATTATAGATGGATATGATGAAACTGGAATAACCATTATGTATATGGCAGAAGGCATGGATGATGGAGATATTATAAGTCAGGTAAAAACAAAAATAGAACCAACTGATAATGTTGGAACTCTTCATGATAGATTAAGTATATTAGGAGCTAAACTTTTAAAAGATACTTTACCAAGTATTATAAATAAAGAAAATAACCGTGTTAAACAAGATGAGGATTTAGTTACTTTTGCTTATAACATTAAAAGAGAAGAAGAACATATTGACTTTAATAAAGAAGGTAAAGTAATTATTAATCAAATTAGAGGTTTGAATCCATGGCCTACATCTAATACCATATTAAATGATGTAGAGTTTAAAGTTTTAAATGCTACTTTTGAACCTCAAAATGTTGATAAACCATACACCGTAAAGGTGGAAAAGAGTAAACTTGGAGTTACATGTAAAGATGGAATCATATATTTTGACTTAATAAAGCCATTTGGAAAAAAAGTTATGTCTGTAAAAGATTTTTTAAATGGTGTTCATGATGATATATCAAAATGGAGCGTAAAATAATGAAATTATTTAAAGAAAAAAAACAAAGAGAAATAAAAGAAGATGATAGTTTACTAGTTAAACTTTGGTATAACAAAAGAACTCATGCACTAATGGTTCTTGGAATGTATGGGATCTTCCTATTAATTTTATTAATATTAGCATCTATTAGTTCATCTAAACCAGTAAATAATAATATTGTTAAAGCTAAAGATGTAGAAAAATATTTTATATCATTAAATGATAAAGAAATATCCTATAGTGTTGTTATAAATAGCAATAATGAAGACATATATTATTTTACTGGAAAAAATGTTGATGATAACATTGTTGGTAAACTTCTTCATAATAATGAAGACTATCAAATAAGCATATCAAATGATGAGTGTAAAGTAGGAACTGTTACAGATGATGTTTTTATAGAAGATAGCGATAAACTATGCCCAGATGTAATTAATTATGATATTTTTAATTATGAAAAACTATATAATGATGTTCTTAATAAAGATACAACAAGAATAAGAAAGTATAATGATTATTATTCTTTTAAAGACAAAAATACAGCTTACAAATTATATGTTAAAAATGATACTTTATCAAAAGTTGATATTAGTAATAAAGATGTGACTTATAGTATTAATTATTTTGAAAATATCACTGAAGATATTTTAAATGAAGATATTACTGAAGAATAAAAACCCATACTATTAGGTGGTGAAAAATAATGGATAAAAAAAGAAAACATATTCTAGTTCTTGTTAATTTAATAACGCTTTCAAGAATAATTGGATCAATATTTTTATTTCCAATTTATTTTGCATATGGAAAAATTGTTGTTGGTTTAATTCTAGCATTTTTATTTTTCACTGATTCAGTAGATGGTTACCTAGCAAGAAAATATGATGTTAGTACTTTTTTCGGAAGTATAATTGATAGTTTATGTGATAAAGTAATCATAATAGTTTCATGTCTTTTATTATGTTTTATTAATAAATACATGTATGTATGCATTATTATAGAAACTTTAATTTGTTTAGTTAATTTATATGCATTAATGCAAAATGGTAATATTAAATCCAGTCAAATAGGTAAAATAAAAATGTGGGTTATAACTATATGTGTTATTTGTGGGTTTTTCGTTCCATCAAATAAAGAGGTTGTTAATATATTAATTGCAGCACCTGCAATTATATTTGAACTTCTAACTGTTACTGATTATATAATTAAAGCATCAAAACTTAAACCAAGTATTAAAATAAAAAAACCACATTATAAAAACAAAACTGAAATTAAGCGTATGTTATTTGATCCTGAATTCTATAAAAAACATAAAGATGAAAAAGGATTAATTTCTAACATATATAAAGATGGAAATAGCTAACTATTTCTTTTTTTATACCTTTGTGTTAAGATTTATTTATGGAAAGTAGGTTATTAAGTATGAAAAAGAAAATCTGTTTACTTATTATAGTTGCATTACTATTAGTATTTAGTATTTTCTTGTTATTTAATAAAATAATACTAAAAAATAATAATGAAAATAAATCATCAAAAGTTGGTAGTTACAATATTAAATTAATTAAGGCAACAAAGGATAATAAGAATTATTTAGTTAGTCCATATTCTATTGAAATTGCCCTTAATATGCTAAAAGAAGGAGCAGATAATAACACACAAAAAGAATTAGAAAAACTGCTGCCTGAAAGAAAAATAAATAATGTCTATGTTAAAGATAGAATAAATGTTGCTAATTCTTTATTTATTAGAGATACATATAAAAATAAAGTAAAAGATTCATATAAAGATAAGTTAGTTAATGATTATGATTCTGAAATTTTATATGATAATTTTAAAACTCCAGATGTAATAAATAACTGGGTTGATAACAAAACTAACGGAATGATTAATAAGGTTATAGATGAAGTTCCAGAAGACATGGTAGTTGGTCTTGCCAATGCTATTGCAATTGATGTTGATTGGGCTTCAGAATTCGAATGCTTTAATACTACTGCTGAAAAATTTACAAAAGATGATGGAAGTATAATTAAAGTTGAAATGATGCATAATTCATATGAAAACGGCGCTAAATATATTAAAACAAAAGATGCAACAGGAATTATCATTCCATATAAATCATATGATAGCAAAACTGGTAATGTAGATTATGATGACGGAACAAATCTAGAGTTTGTAGGTATTTTGCCTGAAAAAAGTGTTGATTCATATATTGATAGTTTAACAGATGCTAAACTTAATGAATTATTTAAAAATGCTAAATCTTCATCAAGTAAATATGAGATTAATTTATCTTTACCAAAATTTAAATATGAGTATGAAGTTAAAGACTTTACTAAGGCTTTAAATAACCTAGGTATCAAAGATGCATTTAATCCTAAAAAAGCTGATTTTACTAATATGATTGACAAAAAAGATATGGAAAATAATATTTATGTTGGTACAGCAGTTCATAAAACATACATTGATTTAAATGAAAAAGGTACAAAGGCAGCTGCAGTAACATTCTTTGGAATGAAGAATTTTGCTGCAATAGATGAAGAAAAAGAATCTGTTGATATTATCTTTAATAAGCCATTTGTGTATATGATTAGAGATAAAGAAACTAAAGAAATGATGTTCTTCGGAGCAGTATTTGAACCAAATAAGTGGACTGGATCAACTTGTGGTAATTAAAACTAAAAAAGGGTAGATTATTCTATCTTTTTTTGTGATATAATTATATTGGTGAATAATATGAATCATATTATGGATTTATCAAGAGAGTCATGGAAAAAGTATTTTGAAAGTATAAATGAAAAAACATTTAAAGCAACACAGATAATTGAATGGCTTTATAGTAAAAAAGAATATAATCCTAATAATTGGACTAATTTTAAAAATGAAACAAGAGAAATAATTTCATCTTCATTTAAACATAACTTTATAAAAATAGTAAAAAAAGAAGAAGATAATTTAACTAAGAAATATTTATTTGAACTTGAAGATAATAATCATATTGAAGCCGTGTTAATGAGTCATGATTATGGCTTATCTATTTGTGTATCAAGCCAAGTTGGTTGTAATATGGGGTGCACATTTTGTGAAAGTGGAAGACTTAAAAAAGTTAGAAACCTTGAAACCTATGAAATGGTAGAGCAAATATTATTAATTGAAGAAGATATAAAAAAGAGAATATCAAGTGTTGTAATCATGGGAATCGGTGAACCACTAGATAATTATGATAATGTTATTGAATTTATTAAAATCATTAATGATGATAAAGGTATCGCCATTGGAGCAAGACATATAACACTTTCCACTTGTGGGCTTATTCCTAAAATAAAAGAATTACAAGAATTACCACTTCAAATAAATTTGGCAATATCACTTCATGCATCAAATAATGAATTAAGAAGTAAGATTATGCCAATTAATAAAGTATATAAATTAGACGATATTTTGCTAACAGTTGACGAATATATTAAACATACTAATAGACGAGTAACCATAGAATATGTTATGCTTAATAATATAAATGATAATGAAGAAAATGCAAAGGAACTAATTAACTTGCTGAAAGGTAAAAATGTTTACGTTAATTTAATTCCTTATAATGAAACAAGTCATATTATTTATAAAAAGAGTCCAAAAGATAAAATATTAAAATTTTATGATATACTTAAAAAAGGTGGAATAAACGTAACCATAAGAAAAGAATTTGGTTCTAAAATTTCTGCTGCATGTGGACAACTTAGAAGTAAAGAGGTGAAATAAATGAGAACATTTTATTTAACTGACGTCGGAAAAATTAGAAGTCATAATGAGGATAGTGTAACAATTTTAAAGAATAATTCTAATGAATATTTACTTGTTGTTGCAGATGGAATGGGTGGACATAGAAAAGGTGAGGTAGCATCACAACTAGTTGTTAACTACCTTGCAAAAGTATTTTCATCAATGGATACAATCGGAGATAAAGCTAATGCTATAAATTGGCTTAAAGCCATACTTGATGAAATGAATGATCAAATTATTGAATATGGTAAGACTCATGTTGATTCAAGTGGACTTGGAACAACAGTAGTTGTATCAATTGTAACTAATGATTTCCTTTTAATAGGAAATGTCGGTGATTCTTCTGGTTATGTTATGAAAAGTGGAAAACTTCATAAAGTAACTAAGCCACATACATTAGTAAATTTACTTGTTGAATCTGGAGATATAACTGAAGAAGAAGCAAGGAATCATCCAAAGAAAAATGTTTTACTTAAAGCTTTAGGTTCCGGGGAAAAAGCTGAACCAGATATTCTAGATGTTGATAATGATTGTGATGCTGTACTACTATGTAGTGATGGCTTAACAAATATGTTAACTGATGAACAAATCGAAAAAGTTTTACTTGATGAAACTTTAGATTATGAAGAAAAGATTATTAAACTAGTAAGAAAAGCAAATGCAAGAGGTGGAGTTGATAATATCTCTATTGCTTATCTAGATAGGAAAGGAAGTGAAACATTATGATCGTTAAGGGTCAAAAAATTTCCGATCGTTACCAAATAATTAAAAGTATTGGTGAAGGCGGAATGGCTAATGTTTATTTAGCGTATGACACTATATTAGATCGTAATGTTGCTGTTAAGATTTTAAGGGGAGACTTAGCAAGTGATGAAAAATTTGTAAGGCGTTTTCAAAGAGAAGCTCTAGCAGCTAGTAGCCTTTACAATCAAAATATAGTGGAAGTATATGATGTTGGTGAAGATAACGGAATGTATTATATAGTAATGGAATATATTGATGGTAAACATCTAAAAACATTACTTAAGAAGCGTGGAAAATTAACTGTATCTGAAGCCATAGATATAATGATGCAAATAGCATCAGGTTTATCTGTTGCTCATGATCAGTATTTAATACATAGAGATATTAAACCACAAAATATTATGATACTTGAAAATGGTTTAGTAAAAATAACTGACTTTGGTATTGCTATGGCAATGAACTCAACACAACTTACTCAAACAAATTCAGTAATGGGAAGTGTACACTATTTACCTCCAGAACAAGCAAGTGGTAAAGGTGCATCACTTCAATCTGATATTTATTCAATGGGTATTTTAATGTATGAACTATTAACAGGTAAACTTCCATACCATGGAGATAATGCTGTTGAAATAGCTCTAAAACATTTAAAAGAACCTCTTCCATCAATAAGAGAAGAGCTTCCAACAATACCTCAAAGTGTTGAGAATATCATTATTAAAGCAACAGCTAAAAATCCTAAAAATAGATATGCTGATGCTAAAGAAATGTATGAAGATTTAAAAACATGTTTAGATGATAATAGATTAAATGAAGAAAAATATGTTTTGAAATATCCTGAAAATGATTACGATGAAACAAAAATGCTAAAAGTAATTAAAGAAAAGGAAAAAGAAGAACAAACTGATAAGAAAAAGGTAGATGCAAAAAAATCAAAGAAGGTAAAAAAAGAAGTACCTACTGAAATAAAAAAACAAAACAAGTTTTTAATTATCCTTGCATCTATATTTACCGGACTTGTACTCGTTATTACTTCTTTAGTTATACTAATACCTGTAATAACATCAAAATCACAAATTGAAGTTCCTGACGTAACTAATAAAACACTTAAGGAAGCAACTAAAATAATTCAAAGCAAAGGATTCCAAATAAGTGAAGAACAAGTAGAACAAGCATCTGAAACAGTTAAAGAAGGATATGTTATAAAAACAAATCCAGTAGCTGGAACTAAACGTAAAAAAGGCTATGAAATAGTTTTATATGTTTCTTTAGGTGATGCTAATATAGTTGTTGAAAACTATACTGGTAAAAATTTCTCAGAAGTAAAAGGTGCTCTTGAAGCTCAAAAGATTAAAGTATTAAGAGAAGAACAAGAACTTGAAGGCGATGATACTGCTGAAGAAAATGAAATTATTGGTCAATCAATAGAGGCAGGTCAAAGAATAGCTGCAGGTGATACAATTACTTTATATGTTGCAGATAAATCTAAAAAATATCCTGACTTTACAAATGGTGAGTGGAATGAAATATCAGTAAAAGCCTTTGCTGAAGAAAATGGTCTTAAAGTTCCAGAAGTTATTTATAAAGAAGATCTTGAAAAAGAAAATGGAACTATTGTTGATCAAAATCCA